>RWZD01000149.1_pt1 | contig 12878 bp, 11 predicted proteins | sample 2187771 | NCBI WGS metagenome assembly RWZD01 (sample SAMN10531866, study PRJNA481165) | viral metagenome | isolation source: viral particles purified by filtration and ultracentrifugation from about... | place: USA: Tennessee
ATTCATTGGCATTAGGCATATCAATACCATAAACATTAGGGAAACGCACTTCTGGAGCGGCTGAGGCAAAATAAACTTTTTTAGCCCCCGCTTCTCTCGCTAACTCAACAATTTGCTCTGATGTTGTGCCACGTACGATAGAGTCATCGATAAGTAACACGTTTTTATCGCGAAATTCTGCACGGTTGGCATTTAGTTTACGACGTACTGATTTACGACGCTCTTGCTGGCCGGGCATAATAAAAGTACGTCCAACATAACGATTCTTCACAAAACCTTGTCGATAAGGTTTATTTAAGATGTGGGCAATTTCTAATGCAATATCACAAGAAGTTTCAGGAATAGGGATCACCACATCTATTTGTAAATCTTCCCACTCTTTAGCAATTTTAGCGCCGAGTTTTTGCCCCATACGTAGACGGGCGTTATATACGGAAATTTTATCAATAAAAGAGTCTGGACGCGCAAAATAAACATACTCAAATAGACAAGGCACTAATTGCGGATTTTCAGCACATTGACGAGTAAACAGTTGTCCTTGCTCTGTGATATAAACAGCCTCACCGGGTGCTACATCACGCAAGAATTCAAATCCTAGTGTATCTAGAGCGACACTTTCAGACGCAACCATATACTCACTGCGTCCATCTTCTAAAGTACGTTTGCCTAACACTAAAGGACGAATGCCATAAGGATCACGAAAAGCTAATAAGCCGTGACCGATGATCAAAGCAACGCAAGCATAAGCGCCACGTAATTTTTTATGCATAGCCGCAACAGCGGTAAAAATATTATCTGGCTCTAGCGGAAAATGATCGAAGCGATCTAATTCATACGCTAGCACATTGAGTAAAATTTCGGAGTCTGAGGTGGTATTGATATGTCGACGAGCAGTTTCAAATAATTGACGACGCAACAAATGCGCATTGGTTAAATTACCATTATGTGCAAGTGTGATCCCAAAAGGTGAGTTAACATAAAAAGGTTGCGCTTCTGATGCACTCGAACTGCCCGCGGTTGGATAACGTACATGTCCTATTCCGATAGTTCCTTTTAAACGCAACATATGACGCGTTTCAAAGACATCTTTCACCAGCCCATTTGCTTTGCGTAGACGAAAACCGTTATTCTCATCAATTGTTGCAATGCCTGCTGCATCTTGACCTCGGTGTTGTAACACCGTTAAAGCATCATAAATCGATTGGTTTACTGGATTAACTCCAGCGATACCGACAATACCGCACATGAAAAGATCCTCATCAGCCAGACGGAGAGGTTACATTTTCTCCGACACGAAACTTGACGCATTTTGTAGGTAGTCAAAGAACCACCTAATAATATGGTTGAATTGAGGAATAAGCTCAGAACGTTGCCAATCGGCACTGTCTGCCATAGGAGTAAAAGCACCCAAGACAAAAAGTAACGCTGATACAATCAGCACACCTCTTAAAGCCCCGAAACAGATCCCCAACACACGATCTGTACCTGATAACCCTGTGCGTTGAACAAGAGAGCTAATCACATAATTAATCACCGCACCAACAATTAGCGTTGCAATAAACAGTGTGACAATCGCAATCCCGTTACGAACCAGCTCATCTTCAAACCGAGTAAAATAGACGGCTAAATAAGGATAAAACTGACTTGCAACAAAAAAACCACAACCCCAGGTGATAAGTGATAATGCTTCACGAACAAAGCCACGGATCAGGCTAACTAATGCAGAAAAACCGATAATGGCAATAATGGCGTAATCTATCCAGACCATAAATCTCTATCCAATAACGATGCCCCGCATTAATACGGTAGCATTCTAACAGAAAACGAAAACGTTTGCGTAACCCTAATTTTCGATAATTTTAAAATAATTTACGGCGACATGAAAAATCATAATCGCCGCAATAAGTTAACACCTTGTTACTTCACTCATCTGATGTCTCATCAACATAGTTATGGTTTATAGGCTCTTACTTCACCTTGCAGGCCTGTTAGCTCTTTAAGGCGAGGTAACATCGCCTGTAACTCTGCTTTTGAGGCATTAGGCCCAATATAGATACGTGTCACTTTTCCTGAAACAGGGCGAACAGGCACGGTATATACTGGATAACCGGAGAGGTGCATTTTTGCAATAATTTCTTCAACCTTCGCCGCATTTTTCAAGGCACCTAACTGCACAACCCAAGCCTCACCTTTCGGCGCGGTTGTTTCTGATACCGCCGGTGGCGGAGTAGAAACTTGAGGCTGTTCAACCCCCGTCACCGCTTCAGAGATCATCGCCTCAGAAGCACCCTCTGATGGCGTTGACGGTGTTGTGGTTTGCTCAATCGGCGCTATTGATTCAATATCTTGCTCATCACCGGGTTTGGGGACTAAAGGAATAGAGGCAAATTGGTCTTCGTTATATTTCTTATCGCCGTCAAATAATGTAGGAAGAAAAATAACCCCTACCGCCACAAGAACAACGGCTCCGACTAAGCGATTTTGAAATTTACTTGCCACTCGCACTCTCCTTTTCCAATAGTTCCATTACATGAGCAACGGTATGGAATGATCCACATACAACCACAATATCATTTTTTTGCGCCTCAGATATTGCTTGTTGCCATGCTTGCTCGACACTATCAAATACTGCCGGATAGTCGAGGTGCTGAGCTAATACCTGAGCTGATGCGCCACGAAACTCATTCAATGGTGCAACATACCACTGATCGGCTTGAGGGGATAAACACGCTAATGTACCCGCAATATCTTTATCACCCAGCATACCAACAACAATGCGCACTTTGGTATCAGAATAACGCGGTAATTGCGCCAGTTTTTCGGCTAAATACCCAGCAGCATGCGGATTATGAGCAACATCAAAAATAACTAATGGATGCTGCGAAATTATCTGAAAACGTCCCGGCAACTGAGCTTTACTCATTCCCTCAACGATACTTTGATGGGTGATCCCTTGGCTCACTTTATCGTCGCTTTTCAATAAGCAGCGTATCACTGCCATTGCCGTACCTGCGTTGGCTAAGGGAATATTGGGGATGGGAAGTTTTTCAAACTGCTTATCTGCACTACGCCAATGCCAGTGATCACCATCAATAGAAAATGACCAATCAACACCACGACGAAATAATTTAGCCTGTTTCTGCTGCGCGACTTGTGCAATAGACAGTGGCATATCTGGCTCGCCTACAACAGCATAGTGATTTTTACGGAAGATGCCGGCTTTTTCATGACCAATATGTTCTCTATCAGCCCCTAGCCAATCGGTATGATCAAGGGCAATACTGGTGATAGCTGCAATATCGGCATCAACAATATTGGTTGCGTCTAAACGCCCCCCTAACCCAACTTCAAGAATAACCACATCAAGTTGAGCTTGTTGAAATAGTTTCAATGCGGCGAGTGTGCCGTATTCAAAAAAAGTCAGCGAAATATCGCCTCTGGTTTGCTCTATTTCAGCAAATACTTGACAAAAATCAGCTGGTGAAAGCTCTTTACCTTGAATGCGAACACGCTCGGTATAACGGACAAGATGAGGTGAACTATAAACCCCCACTTTCAATCCTGAAGCCATCAAAATTGACTCGAGCATATGGCAAGTGGTTCCTTTACCATTAGTACCCGATACAGTGATAACTTTAGGGGCAGGACGTAATACATTCAGTAATTGACCTACCTTGCCCACGCGCTCAAGTCCCATATCAATAGCACTTGAGTGTAAGTGTTCAAGATAAGAAAGCCACACCGACAAAGGCGATGTGGCTTGAGGAGCAGTTATGATATTAGACATCTTCTTTTTTATTCGTTTCGATGTTAATTTCTGGCTCATTGTCAGAAGATTCGATGTCATCAGCGATCATTTCTTCGCCTAGCAGTTCATCTTCGTCTTTCGCTAAATCATACTGAGTCAGCTTAGCCAGTAATTCAGCTAGCTCATCACGCATTTCAGGACGGCGAACTATCATATCTATCGCCCCTTTTTCTAGCAGGAATTCACTACGTTGGAAACCCGCGGGTAATTTCTCACGTACAGTTTGTTCAATAACACGTGGACCGGCAAAACCAATCAAGGCTTTCGGCTCAGCAACATTAATATCGCCTAACATTGCTAAACTTGCAGAAACCCCACCCATAGTAGGATCGGTCATCACTGAGATATAAGGTAAACCACGCTCTTGCATTTTAGCTAATGCGGCACTGGTTTTTGCCATTTGCATTAATGACATCAATGCTTCTTGCATACGTGCACCACCACTTGCAGAGAAGCAAATCAGTGGACAATTATCTTCTAATGCTTGTTCAACCGCACGAACAAAACGCGCACCCACAACAGACGCCATAGAGCCGCCCATAAATGCAAATTCAAAAGATGCGGCCACAACAGGCATTTCTTTTAACGTACCTTTCATCACCACTAGGGCATCTTTTTCATGGGTTTGTTTCTGAGCCGCAGCAATTCTGTCTTTATATTTTTTAGAGTCGCGGAATTTCAGAATATCTTTAGGCTCTAACTCACTGCCCAGCTCAGTCGTGCTTCCTGTATCAAGAAAAGTTTCTAAGCGACGGCGTGCTGAAATACGCATGTGATGATCACATTTGGGGCACACTTCTAAATTACGCTCTAATTCTGCGCGGTAAAGTACTTGCCCACAGCTATCACATTTTGTCCAAACCCCTTCTGGGATATTGGCTTTACGTGAACTCGTGATATTGCTTTTATTAAGAATTTTTTCAATCCAGCTCATTAACGGACCTTTTCGTCTGAATCTGACCTTCGCCAGTTTATACTCGTCATATTTTAAGTTGCAGCATGTTGACTGCGTTTAATTGCACAAGTCACCTACTTTGTCGGTGTGCTTTTCGTGCTGCATTCACTTATCGCCTAGCTACAACCCTAATTATTTAGAGCAGATTATTGTGAACATGTTAACTCACAATATACTGGCTATGTGGTTAGCAAAGTTTATGATGATACCGCTTACTGAATTTCAGCGCATCTCTTTATTATTGCTATTCTACGGCAAAAGCTAATGATAACTGCTCAAACCTCTTGGTTATCACTCTCTTTTTTGGCCTTTGCACTCGCTCTACGATGGCGTATCACTTCGATAACACCTGGTAAAATAGAAATAACAATAATGGCAACAATTAGCAATTTTAAGTTCTTTTGAACAATATCTAAGTCACCAAAAAAGTATCCAGCATAAGTAAATAGCAGTACCCATGCAATGGCACCCGTAACATTATAAAAAGCAAAATGACGATATGACATTTTGCCCATTCCTGCAACGAATGGCGCGAAAGTTCGGACAATCGGCACAAATCTTGCCAAAATTATCGCTTTACCACCATGTTTTTCATAGAAAGCATGGGTTTTATCTAAGTATTCTCGTTTAAAGATACGTGAATTGGGATTACTAAAGAGTTTTTCACCAAAAATGCGCCCAATAGAATAGTTAACCGCATCACCTAAAATCGCAGCGAAAAGCAGTAAGAGAACCATTAGGTGAACATTAACATCATTGGTATCTAACGCAGATAAAGCCCCCGCAACAAACAGTAACGAATCGCCCGGTAAGAATGGCGTGACAACAAGCCCCGTTTCACAAAAAATAATTAAAAATAGAATGGCATATACCCATGTACCATATTGAGCGACTAACTCGGCTAAATGGACATCAATGTGTAAAATAAAATCAATTAGAAATTTTATTAAATCAGCAAATTGCGTTAATAATTCCATAAATCCTCAGAAAACGGGGTAATTTTATGTTTAAAGTATTTAAAATGGGTTATCTGCTAAAAATAGCGGCCCCATTGCAGGTTTAGGAAGTTCGAAACGTTCAGGGTAATCAACCGAAACAAGATATAAACCATTTGCTTTTGCAGTTGCTGCTGCTTTAGTCCTATCTTTTAAGGCTAATAATTCAGCCATCCAAGTAATAGCCTGATTACCACAGCCAATTTCCAATAAACTCCCCACAATATTTCTTACCATATGATGGACAAAAGCATTGGCTTTTATATCTACCACCACATAATCACCATAGCGTGAAACATTCACATGCATCACATTACGCCAAGGTGTTCTAGATTGGCATTGTACGGCTCTAAACGAGGTAAAATCATTCTCGCCTAATAAACATTGGGCAGCTTGATGCATTCGTTGTGCATCTAGAGGGTAATGGAAATGCGTTACCCCTGAGGATAAAATAGCAGGACGATAGCGATGATTAAAAATCACATAACGATAACGTCTTGCGGTTGCGCTAAATCGAGCATGAAAATCATTCGCTACCGTTTTTACCCAACGAACGGCAATATCTTGTGGTAAATGGGTATTAACCCCCATCGCCCATGCCGCATCTTTGCGATGAGCCGTTGTCTCAAAGTGCACAACCTGCCCGGTTGCATGAACTCCGGCATCAGTTCTGCCGGCACAAAAAACAGAGATAGGCTCATTTGCTACTTGAGATAACGCTTTTTCTAACCTTTCTTGGACACTACGAACCTCATTTTGACGTTGCCAGCCATAATAGTGGCTACCGTCATATTCAATGCCTAGCGCTATCTTTAATGGTGTACTTTCTGCCACAATCGCAGGCTCACTGATTGACTGCGCTATCACATCAGCACTCTCTTGGTCGTTCATCAGTAAAACTGCTCCTGCACTAATTTTTCAGCCACTTCTACAGCCATTAATGCTCCGCCAAAACGCACGTTATCTGCAACAGACCAAAATTGTAACGCTTCAGGCACACCATAATCATTACGTAAGCAACCTAAGTTCAAGCTAACATTACCGGAGGCATCGGTGACTTGAGTTGGAAAATCATTTTCATCACTAATATTGAGGGAGTCATGTTCTTGTAATGTTTCCCGTGCTTCTTCACTTCCCATTGGACGTGATGTTTCCAACTGCACAGATTGTGCATGACCATAGAAAACAGGCGCTTGTAATGTGGTTACTGAGATAGGTAGTCCATCGTCTTGCAAGATTTTACGGATCTGATCAACCATTTGGCGCTCTTCTTGAATAGAACCTTCATTATCAACTAACAATGGTAAAATATTAAATGCCAGTTGTTTATTAAAGCGACCAAGCTCTGGAGGAACACCGTTCAGTAAACGCGCACTTTGCCCCGCTAATTCATCAACAGCTTGTTTACCAAAACGAGATACTGACATCAAATTTGTCACATTCAAGCGAGTTAAGCCTGCGGCTTCGGTTAATGGATAGATAGCGCGTAACAGTTGGCTTACCATGCTATCAGCAATAGCGATAATATTGCGGTTACGATACTCTGCCAGCATAGATGTATTCACCCCTGGTACAACTAAAGGTACATCCCACTCCATCGCAAATAAACCACTGCAATCAATAACAATACAACCTGAATCTGCTGCAAGTTGTGCGTATTGCGCACTAATCTCAACCGGCGCGGCAAAAAAAGCGAGTTGAATATCCGCCCATTCGATATTATGAATACCTTGTACTGCAACACTTTTACCCTTTACACGGATAGTTTTGCCAATACTGTCTTCACTGGCGATCGCCGTTAATTCGCCAATAGGAAAATCACGCTCTTGCAGAAGCTCTAAAATAGCTTCACCCACAGCACCTGTTGCGCCCACAAGCGCAATATTCCAACCCTCTCCCATAAAATATCCTCCAATACAGTAAAATGTTTAAATAATGTCACGTCTTATTTATGTGTTGCATTAAACCCAATAGCATTGAGTAAGCTCGCCGTTATCGGGTTATCACATACCACCTGTAATGAAGACCATTCACGACGGACAGGGTAAAACTTACGTAGCTTATCAAACTCCCCTTTGATACCGGCAACTTTGCGCAATGGTGCATCATCACGACGTACATCATAGACAAGATGAATAAGCTGTTTGAGTAATGTTTGAGTTAATTCACCTTGTACAGAAATTGTGGAGATCAACGGTTTTGGTAACAGTGTTGATAATTCAACGTGTTGAGGTTGACCAATAAAATCACAATAAGCTTCATAAACCTGCGTTGTTCCTCTCGCCTTCCCTTCTAAGGTATAGCCGGCAATATGTGGTGTTGCGATATCAACTTTATTTAATAACTCAAGAGAAAGATCGGGTTCTGGCTCCCAAACATCTAGAACAACGCGTAACTTTTTACCTTGGTTTAAGGCTGATAATAATGCAGCATTATCAATAACCTCGCCACGGCTTGCATTAATTAAAATACGACCTTCAGGTAAAATATCGAGGTTGCTCTCATTAATTAAATGGTAACTGTTATAACGACCCGATTTATTTAGCGGTGTATGGAAAGTCAGGATATCCGCCTGCTTTAATAGCGTTTCTAAAGAATGAAATTGTTCATCATCCCCTCTGTCAGCTCTAGGCGGATCACAAAGTAGTACATTCACACCTAATGCGCGTAAGCGTTTTGCCAGTCTCCCTCCAACATTGCCAACGCCAACAATGCCAACGGTTTTATCTGTTAATTGAAATCCTTCTTGCTCAGCAAACACCATCAACGCAGAGAAGACATATTCAACAACAGCGATCGCATTACAACCTGGCGCAGATGAAAACGCTATTTTTTGTTGCTCTAGCCATGCTGTATCAACATGATCAAAACCTGCCGTTGCGGTGCCGACAAATTTTACCGGTTTGCCCGCTAATAGTGATGCATTGACTTTAGTAATCGATCTCACCATCAATGCATCAGTATCATCAAGCTCTTCAATAGGTAAAGGGCGACCCGATACAGCTTTTACTTCGCCTAATTGGCAAAAAAGCTGCTGCGCATAAGGCATGTTTTCATCAACCAGAATTTTCACGGTGTTATCTCACTGATTTGTTTTTTATGTGTGTAAACAAAGGATCAAAAATAAAATTAAGCGGTCTATTTTGCCACTTATTCCAAGTAAAGCCTATTATTGACGATAAAAACTGACGCTATTTTAAGTAAATATATGAAAAGAAACCTTAACCATTGGGTAAGCGACGAAATCTTTCTGGTGTTGTTCCAGCAAATTGCTGAAACATGGCAATAAATGAGGATGATGAGCTATATCCAACATCAAAGGCCACATCATTAACACTTTTTCCTTGTTCTAACAAAGAGATAGCATGTAAAAAACGTAATCGCTTACGCCATTCACTAAAAGACATACCTAACTCTTGCTGACAACGACGTGATAAGGTTCTTTCTGAGGTATAACGTTTTTTTGCCCATAATTCTAATGAGGTATTATCAGCAGGATTTTGCTCTAATGCTGCCAAAACGGGTGCTAACAGCTTATCTTTTGAGGAAGGTAAATAGGTATGGTGAATAGGAGATACTTTTAGTTGGTCTATTAACACTTGAGATAAACGTAGATCTTCTTTTGTTTGCGGTTTACAAACGCCACGACGGAAGAAATCGGCAAAAATCGTCGAAAAAATAGGACTTAGTTGAATAAGACAGGGTTTATCCAATAAACCTTCACACCAACTGGGTGCAATATCTAGCACCTTAAAAGATAAGGTTTTTTTATTGTAGCTTGCGTGCCCTACTTTTTCAGGGATCCATACACTAAATTCAGGTGGCGCTAAAAAACGCTGCCCGCCAGCTTCTAAATCCATTACTCCAGAGATCACATAAAGCAATTGACCAAACTCATGTTGATGATAACGAAATTCAGTTTCTGCAAGCAATTGCTCATCACGAAAACGGACCGTATCTGGATCAGAGAGTAACCACTGCATCTCTTTTTGTTGTTCAATTGTCATCTTAATGTTGCTCTTTTATCGTTTTGTCTTTATTGGCCTATCGGTTGTCTGCTTTTCATTATATATATCTAATCAGACAGGCTTACAATAGCCATCTGGTTTAAAAATAGATGTGAGAATAATGAAAAGTGTAATCTTCCCGCTGTTAGCGGTACTTATTTGGTCAATTAATGCGGTTGTCAATAAAGCGGCAACATCTGTGATAGATCCAGCCGCTATCTCATTTTATCGCTGGTTCTTAGCATTTTTACTGATGACGCCGTTTCTGTTAGTCCCTGTTTGGCATCATCGTAAAACCGTAAAACAATATTGGTGGAAATTATTTATTCTCGGCGCATTAGGTATGGGGTTATATCAAAGTTTAGCTTACTATGCGGCTTATTATGTAACAGCAACCTTTATGGGAATATTGAATTCACTTATTCCATTATTAACCGTTATTATTAGTATTTTTGTACTGCGTGTCGTGCCTACTGTAGGGATTGCACTCGGAACTATTTTATCTATTAGTGGGCTTGTCTGGTTAGTCAGCCACGGTGATCCTTCACAACTCCTTTCTCAAGGATTAGGACGTGGTGAATTAATGATGTTTATCGCATCAACTGCCTATGCATTTTACGGAGTACTTACCAAACGTTGGTCAATTCCTTTACCTAATTGGCAGTCTCTATATGTACAAATAGGTTTTGGTGTTTTATTACTAATACCTAATTTTCTTACCGCAGAAAGTATTGCATTAACAAAAGATAATGTTGGATTAGTTATTTTTGCAGGGGTTGGCGCCTCTATTTTAGCGCCTTATCTGTGGATCTTAGGTGTAATGAAATTAGGTGCAAATACAACCTCTATCTTTATGAATTTAATTCCTCTATTTACCGCAATGATCGCTGTAGCAGTGTTAGGTGAAGAGATGCACAGTTATCATTTTATTGGCGGAGGCGTTATATTGTTAGGGATATTCTTAGTACAAAAACTAAGAGCACCACTGAATTTCCGTCGTCAATCTGTCACAAAAAAAGCAGATTGTCAGCAGGAGATGTGAGTCAATGTCAGCTAGACTATAAATAAAAAAATACCGGCTAAGCAATTAGCCGGTCACTTTGCTCCCCTAGTTTTTATAAATAAAAACCAAGGCAAGAAAATCAAAGTATAAAATATAAAGTAATACAAGTATCCGTTGCAAACATTACCAACTTTTATATTAAATATCTCCTGCTTATTTAATATAAAATAATCCAGATCAATTTTTCCCCTCACCTTTTTAATGCTATCGATATTTTCATTAAGTTAACTATTTATAAAATAAAGGATTTAATCTATAAAATTAGTTTTTAATTAAATGATTGATTTAAAATCATAGTGAAAACAACTAATTTTAAACAATTAGATAGTTATTTTATCTATTGGATCTGTATGATAAAAAAATGACAATCAATAAGATTATGCTTTAATAATATTTACAGCATTTTTTTAACATCGTTTTCTAGAAAACCAAAAGGATCTTTATTTATTTTGCAGAACAAATTTATTTATACAAAAAATAAAAAAGCAGTCACTTATTATAAGCAACTGCCTTTATCATTTATACAAGGAAAACTAAGTATAACTAACTATTTCTTATACTTACTCATCACAAGTGAAGCATTAGTGCCACCGAAACCAAAGCTATTTGACATCACTGTATCTAATTTTTGCTCTGTTGGTTTGGTAATGATATTCATACCATCCGCTTTATCATCAAGCTCTTCAATATTAATACTTGGTGCGATAAAACCATGCTCTAACATCAGTAGACTGTAAATGGCTTCATGAACACCTGCAGCCCCTAATGAGTGACCTGTCATTGCCTTAGTTGCAGAAATAGCCGGTGTTTTAGTTCCAAAAACTTCAGCAATCGCTTCAAGCTCTTTTAAATCACCCACAGGCGTTGATGTGCCATGAGTATTGATATAATCGACATGATCAATACCTTGCATTGCCATTTGCATACAACGTACGGCACCTTCTCCCGATGGAGCAACCATGTCAGCACCATCAGATGTTGCACCATAGCCGACAATTTCAGCGTAGATATGCGCACCACGTGCTAATGCGTCATTATATTTTGTTGAAAGTGCCCCCATAGCATCAAACTCACAGGTCATCTCCCAACTTAGCTCTTCACCACCACCGGCGAAAACCACATCTTGTTTACCTAATTGAATTAATTCAACCGCATGACCAATACAGTGTGCTGATGTTGAGCAAGCTGAACTAATTGAATAGTTAACACCTTTAATTTTAAACGGTGTAGCTAAACAAGCTGATACACCAGACGCCATTGCACGAGTTACCATATAAGGACCTACACCGCGTAGACCTTTAGCTCTCATGCCGTCCGAACCTTGTACTTGGTTACGAGGAGAACCACCACCGGAGCCGACAACTAAACCAGAACGAATGTTAGAAACTTGATCTTCTGTTAGACCTGAATCTTCAATCGCTTGTTGCATAGATAAATAGGCATAAACCGATGCATCACTCATAAAACGGCGGATTTTACGGTCAATAAGACCTTCAGTATCAAGCTTAACATTACCCCAAATGTGGCTACGTAGCCCCATCTCTTTAAATTCTTCTGAGAAAGTTATCCCGGAACGGCCTTCTTTTAAAGAGTCCAGCACTTCTTGCTGGTTATTACCAATGCTCGAAACAATACCCAGACCCGTGATCACTGCGCGCTTCATTTATACCTCTTTACAATAATAGTTGTAGCTGCGGGATTTCTGAATAGCACTTTAGCGTACACTTGTACGCTGAACAAGTCCGATCAGGATCTTTTTTACAAAAATGCAGATAATATGAAAAATCTCTGCGTACTCAAAAGGTGGAAGATGCTTAAGAACAGCGTTAAGATAGCCCATTATTTTTGGTAAAATACAGGTAGTTCCGTGAATAACACTGCTATAAATACCGCCTCTTTAAGTTGGAATGAACTTGGTACTCCGATTTCAAAACAGTTTGATGATATCTATTTTTCCAACCAAGATGGTCTTGAAGAAACTCGACATGTATTCCTACATGGAAATCATTTTCCATCTCGTTTTGGTACACATGTACGCTCTGAGTGTGTT
>RWZD01000150.1_pt1 | contig 12835 bp, 17 predicted proteins | sample 2187771 | NCBI WGS metagenome assembly RWZD01 (sample SAMN10531866, study PRJNA481165) | viral metagenome | isolation source: viral particles purified by filtration and ultracentrifugation from about... | place: USA: Tennessee
GCAAAAATTAAAATTAATCAATTATTGAAAAGGGGTATATAATTTTGAATTAAGTTTCCTTCATCATCAAAGCTTAGTCCTTCTTGTGTAATTGGTGCTTTATGGTGTTCCTCGTTATGGCAATCCTGGCATAATGCTTCTAGGTTATCCCAATTCAATGTAATGTATGGATCATGTATATTGCTAGGTGCAATGTGTATCTTATGATGGCATATCTTTGCACTACCTCCACACCGTTCACATATATAGTTCTGTGATAGCATGTATCCTATTCTGCACTTGATCCATTCCTTACTGGTGTAAAAGTCTTTAGCATAATCATGTGCCATTGTGTTCCCTGCCTATCGCTGTTAGTGCTACAAGTAATGTATCAATAGTTCGCTTCAATCTTACACTGTCTTGTCCTTGTGGATCGAACCATAATTGTAAGATGAATTTTGTTACTGTTTGTGCCAATGGATGTACTGGCTCATCTTCCCATGTTCTGCCTGTTGTCGCTTCCAGGTATGATGGAATAGATTCAAGTAAAGGTATAATGATTGGATCGTTATCTTGCCCATCTACTCTTAGTGTATCTCTTGCTTCCTCTATACTAATTAACATCGTTTGTCCTCCTATTTAATAAAAGGGCATCCTCATTTTTGAGGACACCCCTTATTTATTTATGCCCCTGTTGGTGCTGATAACTTAATAAATGCTTCATCTACTAATGGCTTAGTGTCTGCAATTGCCATTGCTCGATAGTCAACAAGTCCACTCTTGAATGAAGATTCTCTTGATACTTCAAGCATTAGACCTTGTGGCATGTTGTAGCCCATGTAATTGAAGTCACCAAGGATGATAGTATCGTCGGCAATGTTATCATCAATGACAACCTCTTTACCTAAAATGCGCCCTACTGATTCATTCTTTGGATCTGCAATAAAGATTGGTCGCTTGTTATCATCCACAAGTGCATATACCTTGTTATATAACGTTGCATTGTTCATAGCGAATTTTGCATTAGCTGAATATCCTCGCTTTAATTTAGCAAGTGCGCTTGTAAAGTCTGTGTATTTGCCTGTAAGGTCAATTGTATTATCTTCATCCCATGTAATGCCTGTATCAAGTCCTGTACCTTGTTTATTACCTGTACCATTGATTAAAGCATCTGCAATTGTTTCCATTACGCAATTAGTAAGTTCCTCAATTAGATATGATTCAAATGCTTGTACAGTCATTTTCTTAGCTGCTGCACTGATTGAAAACACTTTGATAATCTCATATCCATTAAATTCAACTGATGCTGTTGTTACCTTCTCACTGTCTACTTTTGCGCCTTCCGTATGCCATTCTGCTTTATTGTGCGGTGTTCCAATTGGTACGCTGATGTTAGTAGGAATATTGAAGTTTCTTACATGTCCAATCAATCCACCCATTGTACGTGCCTTCTTGATAACTTCATTTAATGTTTGTGTAGGCAATACTGCTGCGCTGTTCGTTGTTGTGTTGAATTGGTCTGCTCGCTTTTCTGTTTCTTGCTGTTGCATTGCATGATTGAATGTGCGTTCTTCCACATCATTTAGCTTTTGTCCTAACATTGTTTTATAGAACGCTGAACGATACTCCGGGCTTTCAAATACGTTTTCTTTTGGTACTTGATTATGATTGAAGCTAGTTCCTGTTACTGGATTGAAATTCGTTCCCTGGTTACCCTGGCTACGTTGTTCAATGTTCGCCTTAGCTTCTTTAAGCCCATCTAATTCAATATTTAATGCTTGTACATCTGCGCTTGCATCTGTATCAATAATGTTTCCAATTTCTTGCGCTCGTGCTTCAATTGCCTGTAATGTTTGACCTCTGTAATAGTTAAATGCTTCCTGTACTGTTTTAAAATTCATGATTAAATACCCCTTTTCAATAATTGATTAATTTTAATTTTTGCTTGTTCTTTCCGTTTTTCTTCTCGTTCTGCTTCTTGCATTTGACTTCTTGCTTCTACTGATGCTGTTTGATATGCAGGGAAGTTTACAATACTGCACTCATACAACTTGTTGATACGTGATATAGTTCTTGTTCTTTTTTCCACATCATAATGACTACCGTCACCATCTGTTGTGAAACTGAATGACATACCTGTCATATCGCCCCGTTTTACTGCCGTATAAACAGAGCGGGCTTCCTCGGTATCGGGAAGAATTGCCCTCATTTGTAACCCTTTTTCATCTGTCCATAATTCCATTGTTTTTGGTGTTTTTGCTAATGGAATTTTATTATAATCATGGTTTACAAGTAATCTTGTATCATTTAGATCTACACCATCCAGGGCATTACGTTTGATAACTTCCGTATAGCTACCCATTGGATCATTAATGGTTGTTGGTGTATTAAATACAATTGGTGTTCCTGTGATAACCATTTCTTTACTTTCTGTTTGTTCTGCTCGTATTTCTATATGTCTAGTTTCCTTCATCTTCTTTACCTCCTGTTTGGTATTGGTCTACAAGTTCGGCATTCACTACATTCAATGTTTGAAGTCTTTTATCTCCATCTTCTACTGGTGGCAAATTCAATATTTCAAGCCCCTGGTTGATTGTAAGAAGTCCTAACGGTACTAACTCTTTTAATATCTTTGTCTTGCTTTCGTTTGAAGCGAATTGCAACCTGTTAGATTCAAAGATTATTGAATTGCCAAAGGCTTGTTCTCTTTCAGTGAAAAGTTTGTCTGTTAGTTCCAGGCTAAATTGTAATGATAATGGCTCAATTACTGATTCATAGAATGCAGCCCATTCATTTTCGTCATAGGTACTGTTTACAATTTTTTCGCTGATGCCAAGATATTCATATATCTTCTTTTTTACACTTTCAAGCTGTCCATCATCTATCGTTGTTTGCTTCATTTCTAACGGTGTATAATCTGCTTTACTATCCAATGCAGCAATACCGCCATGATTTTTAACAGTTAGATAGTCTTGTATAAAGGCTTCTTTTTCTTCTTTCAATTTTTCGGGGGAAAGCACTTGATTGTATTTGAGTATTCCCCTTATGGTTGCATTACTTTTAATAGATTGTTCTAGCCCTTCATTTTGCGTATGTGCCAAGTCTAATGCCGGCATAATAGCTGTGTTATTATCCCCTATCAAGTCATTGGAATTGTAGAACCTTCTCAATATCAATACTTCTGACATATGCAGCGTTACTTGTTCCCCATTTGCGAATAAGAATTGTAAATACATTTCATTTGATGGATCGGTTACGAATTCCACATTGGCTGGTGATAATGGATAGATAGCTTGCAAATATCCATTATCATCTTTTTGTAAGTAAGCATAAGCATTGTTATGCAAGTAGTAATGTGTCACTAACTTATACACCAGGTCATACGCTGTCATGTATGGATTCGGTCTTACTTGTAAAATTCGATTAAGGTAATGATCGCCCTGTAATCGTTTGTTATTGTGTTTTGAATATACAATGTGTTTCCCTTTTAACTTTGCAGCGTTTCTTGCAATGGCATCTATTGCAGCCCTATAAATATCTGATTCATAAGCATTACCACTGAATGGGGTAAATGTTGAACCGCCTGCCATTACTTCTGCTCGGTGTGTTTCTACTGGTTCACGTAAGAAGTTTTTTATCTTATCTAACAAGCCCATTTAATCCCACCTTTCATCATTCCATCTTTTCTTTATTCCTGTTTCAAATTCTTGAATAAGAATCATCAAGTCATAACGATTAACTATTACATTTTCATCATCTTTATGTTTTTCTAATTGCTTTTTTACTCGTTGAAGTAACTTATCCATTTCCACACCTCACATTCCTTTTATATTTTGTAACTCAACTTGTAACTGAAAATCATCTCTCGGTTACACGCTTAAACCCTCACCACACAAGGGATTGAAGCACTTTTGTAACTTGTAACCGAAAAAAGTAACATTTCTTTTTATTTTATATATCTACATTTCTTTATTACTTATTTTTTATATTTCAATATGCTACTTTTTCAGTTACTCGGTTACAAATACACTTCAAAGCATTGATAGAACAATGATTGTAGTTGTAACCGAAACACAAAATCTCGGTTACAACTCGGTTACTCGGTTACATTTTCTTATATGTTTTTTGTGGTTTTTGCTCATCAGGAAAACCTATACCCATTTTGTCCAGATCGCCAAGATATGACATCAAATCATCATATCTGAATCGTTTTATACCATCGCCCCATGTGCTTCCAAGTTGCTGTTTAAATTGACTGTGGAATTGTCTACTGGACAAATGTTTATATCCATTGTCATTGCAAAACCTTTTATATAACTCGTACACTATATTTTTAGGTACTTCTTGAATTTTCCACTCATCGAATACAGATAATTTAAAATCAAGCACTGGATCATTATCTTGTTTAAATACTTCTAGTTCTTGCTTAGATGCAGCAGGTTCATCGAATCGTTCAAAGTCCATATTTATTGCTTTGTGCAAAACGTACTGTAAAACTTTTTCATCTTTGATATATTCATCTTTGATTTTGAAGTTTTCTTTTGTTCCGTTAAAATCTGCCTTGAATGGTACGATTAAAACACGTCTTATCGTTCCTTGCGTTTTGTTCCTAAACTTCGGCATACCGTTTGTTGATTGAATTACACTACATCTAAACACAGTGTTATATGGTTGTTTGTTCTTTAATTCCACTTGTACAATGTCACCTGTTACAACGCTATTGAAGTTTGACGAATCATCTATATAAACATTTGCAGGTACATCATCACCAATGATTGCGGTTTTACCTTCCAATATTCCTAATTGGAATCGTTCTTCAAACTGATTAACTTTTAATGTTGCAATATTTTTCATCCCAATTAAGTTTGTAATCAATTCTTGAAACGTTCCTTTACCGTTGTTTCCATCTCCTACAAGAAAGATTGCTTTCTTTCGCGAATAGTTACCATTTAAAGAATCACTTATTACCTGCCATAAAAGATTGACTATTTCACCGTCACCACATGCGATTGATTCAAGCCACGTTTCTACATCCCAACCATCAATCACTGGCTTTAATGGCTCTTTTATATAAGGTGTGGATATTTTACTTGTGAACACGTATTCCGGGCTGAATGGTTCTAATTGTTTTGTTTTAAGATTGAATACACCATTTTCAACTGGTATCAAATATCTTGAAACGGTTGGTTCTTTAACTTCCGCCCTATTAGTTAAATGGTAAATTACTTCTTCCGCCCTATTGTTGTTTAGCTTAGGTTCTAGCCAAGATATAACCCTTTTAATAAGCGTTGTATTCCTGGTATAAGTTCCTTCATGTGGTTGATACATTGCAACCCTGGTATTTTCTTCAAGGTCAAACAATATGAAGTCTACATATTCGGGTAATATAATTGAACACCTAACCGGGCTTATTGTACTTGGCTTTCTTCCCTGGCTTCCGTTTAGTTCCCATTCTTGCTGCATCTTTTCCAATTCTTCAAAACGTCTATCTTGTAATGCTTTTTTTAAATCCATACTTGATGAATTTTCAACATGCAGCTTAAAATCTTGCTTCTGATAAATGGTTGTAAGGTCATTAATTGCCTTATCAATCGTTTCTGTTTTATAATCTTCTCTATCCCATTTATCACGATATAGCCCACTGCTTGTGAATATACGGTCTATTTGTTCAAAGTCTTGTGTATAGAAAGCTATTAGGTTACATAGTGCCTGGTCTGCTTCTGAATGGCTTCCATACGCTGTTATATCTCCACTTAATAAAGCTTTAACCTTATCACCATTTTTAGCATTACTAGCAATATTTAAGACTTCTTCATCTGACATATTAGGTGAACGCAAATCTGCGTTGGTCTTGTTTTTGCCTTCCTTATTTGGAAAGTACATATCATACAAGTAATTTATTACTTCCTGTGCTTCATTTACTTCAAGTGGTGTACCTTCCAAGTGATTACCTGTCATAACCATGAAACGTTCTTTATCGTACATTTCAAAGCCCTTTTCTGTATTCTTAGAACGATTACCAGGCTTAGTGCCTTTAACGTATACATGAAGCCCTGTTCCACTTTGCGATATGTCTGTATAGCTGTTCAATGCTTCCACAATGCTTTTAGCTTCTTTTGTTATTTCACCATTAACAATACAATCATCTAAATCTATTACTGTATATGGATCATGTTCTGATATGAAAAAACCCACATTATCACTTTTATTAATTACATCTTCATAACTTGTCCAAGTATTCTTATCAGTGGAAGATGCCCTTTGTCCGTCTATCTGAAATGGTGCTTTATTGTTACTTAAAGCCCACTGTTTGCGGTTTATTAATTCTTTAGGTATTACTTTATCTTTTGTCATTAATTGCAAGAAGCATCACCTCCAAGCTGTATATTTCTTGCATGTTTTGTGGTATAATATAGGTAGTATATTTTATTAAGACGTGGTGCAGGTCTGCCAACCATAAGCACCACATCCAAGCTGTTACCCTTGGTTCTTTGAATCGAGGGTATATTTTTGTTCTAATTCTTTAATTCGCTTTCTGTTGTACTCCCACGCTTCTTCATCACTTAATGGCTTACGTCCATATTCTTTTTCAAAACGTTTATACACTAGCTTTAAATAACGCTCATTCTCGCTTTGCGGTGTTGCCCACTTCAATTCAACTAATGGATAGCTTTTCGACTTTTCCGGGCTGATTGCATTTGCTACTTTTCTTCTAATGTCTTTTATCATTTGTGTAACCTCCTATTTAACTAACTCTAGTTTTTTCGTTTTAAAACCTACTGCTTGCGGCTTTCCGTTTCTTACATACATCGCCTCACCCTTAGTGTTTTTAAATGTGTTAGGTGTGTCCATTCCCTGTGAAGCCATAAACTCCTCAAACATGCTTATATGCCCCTCATACTGTCTTAAATCACTTAAAGATGTTACACTTTCTACAAAAAAATCATTTATATCATCATTCCAGTATTCGCCTAGAAGCATTAACGCATTTTCTCCAATTGGTTCATTAGGATCTAATGTATTTACATACTCTATTGTTGAAAAGTAATCTTTTATTTCGTATTTATAGCCTTTAAAGTCCTTTTTAATTGGAAATAGGTTCATAAATTCATTTAGTGTTAGTTCGGAAATTACCTGCTTTATTGCGCTTATAGTTTGAAATCTCCCCATTGCCTCCTCATAACTTTCTGATTCTGGTTGATGAATCATTGTTTTCACACCATAGAATACAATTTTTAACTTCATTGTTCTTTCTTCCGATTCTGATGCTATAGATTCCTTTAATACTTTTGCAAATGCTCTTAAATATAATGGATATTTTTTGTTATACATCCGTAAACCTCCTAAAATGTTATGATCTTTATTAAAAACACCATTGATAAAAGTAATGATCCACCATTGAAACCATAAAACCATACATAATCGCTTATAGGTGCTGTTTCATCTTCATCATGCAAGAAGTAGTAATTTAACTTGCTGAATAGATTCATTTGTTGACCTCCTTCAACCTGGTAAAGAATTTAATATCATTGTTTGTGGCTGTCATGCTCGCTGTCATATCATCAAGGAAAGCATCTACTTCATCACGCTTAAATAAATATTTAGTGCCTACCTTGTAATACTTCAATCCATTTTTAATTAACCTATCTTCAATTACTGGCTTACTTATGTTCAAATAGTCGGCAAGTTCGTTGTATGTCATGAAATACTTTTGTTTCGCTAACTGATCCACACGTTCATTAATTGCCTTTTCTAACATGTCATTTACAATGCTTTCATCTACCTGGACATTTAACACGATGTTTCACCTCCTATCATGAATTGAATACAACCCTTTGAGTTTAAAATTGCAAGCTTTAACTGTTATTTGTTTAAATTACCCCCCTTTTTGTAATCTATCGGCGTCATTGATAGCTAAAAAAATAGGTAATACATTATTGATGTTAAAAAGAATTTTACTACTAGGCAATGTTCTTCCGTTCTCAATGTCGGAATAATAACTTCTTGAAATACCAATTTTTTCTGCTGCTTCTTTTTGTGTCCATTTTCTTTTTTCTCTTTCTTCTTTCAACTTCAAATGATAATATGCCTTAAAATCCATTTCACACCCTCCTTGAACGCTATCGGCGTCATTCGTTAATTATAGTATTGCATATATTTTTAATACTGTCAAGAAAATGTTTTCTATTGGCGTCATTATTTGTTAAAATGAATTATAAAAGGTGGTGAAAGCATGTCAATTGGTGATAATGTCAAAACTATTCGGAATGAAAAAAAGCTAACTCAAGAAGTATTAGCAAAACAAATGGGTATTTCTCGTTCGTATTTAAGCGACATTGAAAACAATCGGAAAAATCCAAGTTCAAAAACAATTGAAGCATTAGCGGAAAAGTTAGATGTTTCTATGTTGTATTTAACAACTGGACAAAAGGCTTTACGTGATCTAACTGATGAAGAATTGAAAGATGACTTTGAGAAAATTCAAGAGAAAGTGAAACTCAAAAACAAAAATATAAATGAATTTATTAAACAAGAATTTGTTAGATTATCTGAAGCTGAATTAGATTACACTGTTTCACAATACTTAGCAAATATGCTTATTTTCCTTCGCAACTCAAATGATACAGAGCGAAAGAAATTAACTGTTTTCGTAGTACAATTAATTAAGTATAGAAATGCGGGCAACGATAAAGACGTAAACCATGATGAATTGCTTGAATTTATTGAAGGTGAAGCAAGTGAATATAAAGAATTTTTAAAGGAAATATTTAATTACAAAGAAGGTGATTAAATGGCTCATATTTATAGACGGGGAAAAAAATGGGCTTATCGTGCTTATGTAGGTACTGATCCAATCACTGGTAAGATTAAGCAAGTAGGTAAATCGGGCTTTCTCACAAAGAAGGATGCACAACTTGCAGCTGCTATTGTAGAAAGACAAGTACATCAAGGTGACTATATAGAACCTTCTGAATTGACGTTTGATAATTTAAGCAAGGAATGGGAAAAGCATTACAGTGTGGATGCAAAAATAAGTAGTGTGAGAGCAAGAAGAAAAGCGCTTAAACATGCTATAAATGAATTTGGTGATAAGGCAATACAAAGCATCACCAAGCATGAATATCAATCATTTATAGATAAGATAAGCGGTAAATTTAGCGTGAATTACGTTTCGAGTATCCACACATCATCAAATATGGTGTTTGAATATGCACAAAGTGTAAACTTAATCAAAGACATTCCAAGTGATAAAATAAAGCTACCAAGAAAAAAGAAAACAATTGAAGATATTGAAAATGAAAAGATACAAGATAAGTTCTTTGAAAAGGATGAATTAGAAGAATTTCTATTACTAGCTAAAAATGAAGGTTTAGAAGGTGACTTATTAACGTTTACGCTACTGGCATATACTGGCCTGCGTATAGGTGAATTAGTCGCTTTAAAATGGTCTGATATTGATTTTGAAGCCCACACATTAAGAGTGTCTAAAACATACTACAACCCCAATAACAATAAGAAAAAGTATCAATTACTTACACCTAAAACAGAAAAGTCTATAAGAACAATAACCATTGATGAAATTGTTGTCAATCTTCTACTGGATCACCAGGAAGAACAAAAACGAATCATACAAGATAATGCCCCATTCTATCATGATGAAGGCTTTATATTTACTGGTAATGAAGGTTATCCCAAAGTAATAAAAGCCATTGCATTGCGTATGGAAAGACTTCTTAAAATGATGAATGAAGGTAAAGAAGAACACGAAAAGAAGCATTTAACGCTGCATTCATTTAGACATACCCACACTTCATTATTAATTGAAGCTAACGTACACATCAAAGAAATTCAAGAACGTTTAGGGCATAGCGATATTAATACTACAATGGATATATATGCACACATGACAAAGGACATAAAAAAAGAAGCTTCCACAAAGTTTAGTAACCTCATGGAAAGCCTCTCTAAAAATATTTACGATTAAAACATGCACAAAACCATGCACATGAATTAACAAAAGCCTGTCACATCAACGTTGACGGGCTATTTTACATCATGCCCGGCATGTAGTAACCAATAAAACATGCACAAATAACAACTATAAACCCTATTAAATCAACACTTAAAGTTTTATCCCATCAATAAAAAACCTCTAAATCAAACACCAACATGCACAAAACATGCACAAGAAAAATAAACTACAAACACTTATGAAATCAATGTTTACATCTTGCTTTACTCTACCATTATAACACAAAACATGATATAATATAGGTGTAGCTACAAAACAATTAAAGGATGTGATGCAAATGGAATGGCTACCGTTTGCAAACGTTTAATTGTGTAAAGTGTAGCATCTTCAATCGCTATTTTTTGGTCGAATTTATTTAACTGATAACCAAAAAAGAAGCCTACCATATTAGGTGGGCTTTTTTTATTTGTCTAATATTGCACTACCAATGATTGTAATAGTGTGGTTATTCTCATCATCATTAGTAATACTTTCTATCTTGTATAGTAACCCTTTATGTTTTATCTTCATGTGGGCTTTAATGCCTTTCATATACCGTATAATGAAGCGTGATTTTCCTTCATTGCCTGCTACCTTTGCTATGTGGTATTCTCTACCCTTCATAGTTCTTATATCTGCCCATGCTTTACTGAACAATACTTCTGTTTCTTCTGGATATGGTCCAGGCTTCGGTTTCATTTCTATAAATTCAATACGATTCTTAAAATGATAAGATGTTCTATAATTGTTATTCATCCTTATTACCTCCTTTAATTGTTCCATGTGGAATCATTTACAATGCCCTTAAAAATTCTTCATAGTGATTAAATAACCCTACATAAGCATCTAGCATTGAAGCTGTTCCATCTATTCGCATTTTTGCTGTTTGCGCTTTAATTGGTACAATATTACCGTTCCTATCCGTTTCCACACCTGTATTGGTTAAGCACCATTTTAAGATAGGATGATTGTTGTAATTAATCTTTTTCGCTTTCAAATCCTGCCCCATCTGCTGCATAGGCAATGAAAGAGTTCTTGCTCCCTGGATACATCTTTCCATCTTAAAGCCATGCTGTTCCATTTCTTCTACCCAATAACGTGCTGAATAGTTATCATAATAGATCCACAATGGTGTGATACTGTATTCTTCAAGCATTTCTAAGAACCAGGCTGTAATATCACCATAGTTGATTGTATTCCCATTACATAAGCGCAACAATCCCTGTTCATACCATTTGTCATAAGGTATCTTGTCTATCTCTACACGTTCCTGGAAGTTATCACGTGGAAGCCAATACATCTGATGAATGTAACGCTTTTCAGTTTCTGCATCAACAAATAGAAGCGTTGCACAACTTAAATCTGTTGTGATAGATAAGTCTGCACCACCAATGGCATAACTTCCCTTAAAATCATCCAGGTTGAATGTTTCTTCATTGTTTATATCGTCAAATGTAAGCCATGAAGCATGAACCGTATCACGTATGTTGAAATCTTTTGTGAGAAGTCCTCCCAAGTCATTAGGATTGTTTTTTGCTCTCTCTACTTTACGCTGTAAGTCATCTAGCTGTTTAATGCTCCCAAGTGCAGGATTCGCTTTCTGCCATGCTTCCTGGTCTTGCCATTCCTTTTTATCATCTAATTCATACATAATAGGTAAAAAACTATCATCTTCAAATGTTCCATCTACCACATTACAAGCATATTCATACATATCATCAAAAATATTACCTCTTGTTGTTCCTGCTGTCGTAATCATGATAAGTAATGGATCTGTCCTTGCTGATTGTGATTGTTTCATTACCTCGTATAAGTTACGGTCTTGAATAGAATGTAATTCGTCTATTACCACAAGTGATGCGTTCAAGCCATCTAGTGTATTACTATTCTTTGCTAATGGCATGAATTTTGACATTGTATGTTCAAAGTATAAATCACTCTTTCGCTTTCTTACGTGTTTTGAAAGGTGTTCAGATTGCTTTATCATATTGTGGGCTTCTTCATACAATATTGCCGCCTGGTCACGTTTGGAAGCTATACTATATATTTCTGCACCGCCTTCACCATCTGCAATGAACATGTACAACGCTATACCTGCAAGCATTGTGGATTTACCATTCTTACGTGCTACATAAAACATACTTTCTTTAAATCGTCTTATTCCTGTATCTTTATCAATAAACCCAAAGAGTGCAGCAATGTATGCCTTTTGAAACAATTCCAATTTAACTGGTTTTCCTGCCCATTCACCTTTTGAGTGCCTGCAAAAAGCTTCTATAAATTGAATAGGTTTGTTTGCTTTCTCCACATCAAATATATATTTATCTGATTCGTTTATTTCATTTGCTAACCTTTCATACTGCTTATATACTCGTTTCGATACAATTACATCATTATTCTTAATCGCTTCCCAATATTCAAGTACATAATTCAATGAATTACCTCCCTTATCTCTAATCGTTCAAAACAAGCCTGTACAAGCGTTCTAGCATGTTTGAATGTTATTGTATTCACTTCACATGTTTTGTTTGATGTTATTTAGATATGAAGTTCAATAATTCGTCACCTTGATTGTTTTCATCTGTTTGTGGCAATAAATCTATAAATTGCTTATAAATTAAGTTATAACGTTGAATTGTTGTATTGTAGGCTTTAAGTGCAGGATGTTCCCTTAAAAATTCTTGCTTACCTTGTTTGAACATACTTACTGCGCCTTCTTCTTCTACTTGTTCCTTTAAGCTTTGCAATGTATTCTGCATGAAAACAAGTTCATTATATAAGCCCTGCGCAATTGCCCGCCTATCTTCGGGAATATCTTTCAAAACACGTAAGAAAGCGAAAGAG
>RWZD01000151.1_pt1 | contig 12829 bp, 17 predicted proteins | sample 2187771 | NCBI WGS metagenome assembly RWZD01 (sample SAMN10531866, study PRJNA481165) | viral metagenome | isolation source: viral particles purified by filtration and ultracentrifugation from about... | place: USA: Tennessee
TTATTTCAGTGGTAAAAATTACAGTAATGATGGGATGGAATGGTCTAGGGAAGATTCGAAGATGATGGCTTATACGTTATTAAATACCTTGCAGATTACTGAGATGATTTTAGATAGAGAGAAAATGAGAAACTTACCTAAATAAACAATTTGAAAGGATGACAGTCGGTGCAATGCGAAAAAGTCACTTTAAAATCCGGGCAAATTAGATGGGAATGTTACAAAGAAGGTCCAAGAGACCCATTGACTGGCGAAAGGAATCAAGTGCGTAGAAGAGGGAAAACGCAAGGTGAAGCGAAAAAGAAAGTGAATGATGCAATTAAACTATTAAAAGATGATGGCATTAATCTTAGGTTATCCAAAAACATGACATTTGAAAAGGTTGCTGCGGAATGGTTGGAAACTTATATATCAACTGGAGTGAAGAAGAATTCCATCAGAATTAGAAGGCAAGAAATAGCCGTTTTAAATGAACGCATGGCTAAAGTGTCGATTGGTAAGATAACGCATCATATGTACCAAAAAGTAATTTATGACATCGCTCCTGGGAGAGCTAGAACCACTGTCCAAGGCATAAACGGATGCGCTAATATGATCTTTAAGTACGCAATGAGGAACAGGCTATTGCAATATAATCCGGCTACAGATGTAGTTATTCCCAAGAAAAGAAAAACTGTCGAAGAAATCAAGCAGGATAATATAGAAGAAAAGTACCTGGAACATGAAGAGTTGGATGAGTTTTTGACTGCTGTGCTGGAACATGGATTGAAATACGATAAAGAGCGTTTCTATACACTTTCCTTTACTGGAATGCGCTCCGGTGAATTATGCGCTCTTCAAAAACAAGATCTAGCCTTTAAGGAAAATACAATTGATATAACAAAAACACTATACAACGAAACTAATAACATGAAGGAGTACGAACTTACCCCTCCGAAAACAGATGGATCCATACGATTGATTGAGGTTGAGGACCCTATCATGGATATGTTAAGAAAAGTGGTAAGGGAAAACGATGAATTTAAACTGCAATATCGAACGTTACTAGAAGATTATCACGATATGGACTTTGTATTTGCGCGGCCGAATGGGTATCCTTTTGTAACGAAAAACATCTTAGACAGAATGAATCGCATATTAGATAAAACGTCCATTAAAAAATATGCCACCCCGCATATTTTTAGACACACATATATTAGCATGGCTGCAGAAGCGAAAATTGATTTGCCCACTATAATGAAAAAAGTTGGTCATGAAGACATCGAAACAACGATGCGAATTTATACACACGTCACGAACAAAATGAAAAAAGATGCCTCCGACAAAATAATAAATTTGTACGGAGACATCATTCAAAAAATCAATTAAAAATCGCTCATTAAAATATAATGTGATATTTATGTGATATTTCCATTGAAATCACGCATAAAAAAGAGCGTAAACATTGTTATATCAATGTTTATAGGGGATGATTTACATCATGCCGCCCATAGTTTAGTAGACTTATAGGGTGTTTTGCACACTTTCCTACCCTTTAATTATGACCTAGTAATTTCGTGAAATAGAACGTATGCTTCTGCATGCTTTGGCTTAATTTTAATCGCAGTGATATTCCTGTGATATTTTGGTGGATTTAAAAAATATCACATAACACAAAAAAAGAAGGGATTAATTTCCCTTCTTCAATCTATCCAAACACTAACTAAACTGTCCAACGGTATTTCCAAATCCTCCAATCTTAAGTAATTTAACAACGGATTCACACCTAACAGTTTTCCTCTTGTTTTGTGGTAATCGTGATCCCGGAAATACTCAATCTCCACCGTCAAATCCTCATTCATGGCCAGCTGCAATTTTAAATTCATTTCTACTATCATCTGTTCGTCCAACATTGGTTTTTCTTTCCACTCATCTTGCGCCCACATATCTTTCAGCGCTTTTATATGCTCTGGCAACATAAGCGACGTCCATTTCTTTGTACCTCTATCTTCCATTAAGCAATCCCCTTTCTCGGGCCACATGAAAGGATATTATCAAGCTTCAGCGTGCGTACTTTCTTGCGATAATAACAATAAACCAAGATATGGCTGCTGTTCATCTTCAAGACACGTACATACCTTTCAGTGACTTTACCGCTGGAATCAATATAAAAGACAACAATTTTTTCCTTATTTTCAATTGAGCGTTCAAATAATCCTTTCATGCTTACCCCTCCAATTAGAACTATTGTTCGTATTTAATTATAATTATATACGAACATTCATTCTACCTCAAGAGGGAAATAAAACCAGGGATAAGATTAACATTGAATATGGAGGTGGCCTAATAAAGAATAATGTGCAAGATTTGCATATTTACAACAGTTTATTTCCATCCCCGTGTAATATATAAATAAATGATCATGAGGTGATACGAATGGAATTGGGTTCTTTACTTAGGAAAACTAGGAAATATGTTGGTTTAACACAAGCTGAATTAGCTAAAATGCTAGAATGCAATGCTTCAGACATCAGCAGAACAGAACATGAACAAATGTCACTTTCAGCAGAAAGGTTACTTAAATGGTTAAAAATAACAGGCAGGCCCGATATTCTTGCAGCTTTAGCGTTGGGAGTTGATATTGACACGATGACAGAGAGAATGTTTAAAATGGATTATTTAAAGCAAGTTTATAAATTAGGATTTCTAGAGGAAGGTATTAGAGAAAAAGAGGACTTTAAAAAACTAAAAGAAATAATATACAGTTAGTTAAAAACAAAAATAGACCGGAGTTTTCCAGGCTCCGGGCTTAGTGTGTTGCACATATTATAACACCTTTATTATACCTCACTATACTGTCTTCCACCAAAGACCGTGCTCATCCAATAAATCAGTGAATTCTTTTCTGATTCTAGTTCCCATACCACCTGTTATGATGACTGGATTTTCCCCCGATGAGATACCCACAAAGTAACATTTATTCCTAGTAAGCCACGCTGACACAAGACCAACTGCTCCTTGAGTAGATAACCCGCCGGTACGAATCTGTATATTATCAGATGTTGGAGTACGGTGGTTTGCTGTATACTCTGTTGTCCACCATAATCCCTCACCGTCTAGCCAAGCCCCGAATTTCTTTCGTGCAGCTGCGTTAAGTCCTCCTGTACGCAATACCGGATTGTTACCGCCGGAACCACGAAACGTATAGTACCAGCCGTCTGTGTTTTCTTTTAGCCAACGAGTGACTTTATTCATATTGGCTTCATTCAAACCACCTGTACGAATTTTAGGGTTTCCTTTGGGTTTGGAAGCTACTTTATTATCGTTAGGATTTATCCAACTACCGGGAGCGCCCGGTGTGTTTGAGACGTTAATCATACCGTTACTACGATTAAATACGTGATAGGTTCCCGCTTTAATAGTTGATTTTCCGTTTTTACGTGACTTGGCATTAGCAGCATTTGCGTAACCTTTGATATTTGTGACTACTTTATAAGTACCTCCACTGCTTGTGTTGTTATTGTTTTTACTACTACTCAAATATGATGTAGGGTTAATAAATGATCCGTTGGCTGTTCCCACTGAACTCCACTTAACAGGATAGCGTGTGCTTAGTCCGAAATGCAGATGGATGCCTGTGCTACTGCCAGTCGTACCCATTGTACCGATTCTTTGCCCACGCTTGACCCTTTGCCCTACCTTGACGGAATAACTCGACAGATGGCAGTAAACGCTCGTATACCTGTCGCCAGAGTGCTGTATATATACCCGGTTACCACTGATGATATTATATTCAGCATTACGTACTGTTCCGGCCATTACTGCGTAAACAGGCAATCCGGTCGTACCTGCAACAGCTGGCGCTAAGTCAATGCCATCATGATGTGATTGCCTTGCCCCTGTAACCGGATGTCTGCGCCAACCAAATCCACTTGTTAATCTTGTATTGGTCAGTGTTGGATAATGCGGTGTTGCCATATTATCATTTCCTTTCTTTTTATTGCATGAAAAAAGACACCCCATAATTGAGATGTCTTACTTGTCCTTAACTTGTTTATAAAGCTCATGCCCAAAGACTGCAGCACCAGAAACTAAAATCCCTTGGATGATCGCATCCGCATTAATGCCCAACATTGCTACAGTGGCAGATACTCCGAGCACTAATAAAATATATGGGATAGTCCAACTCTTAATTTTAGGCGTCTCCTTGATGATTTTGCCCAAAATTAATAGCGCTGGAATAACAATCAGCGCCTCCTCGATTAGATATTCATTTAAAAATTCCATTTATAAGCCTCCTAATAAGCTTTGTATAATTAAATAGACTATGCCGCCTGTACCAAGTAGCTTAAATATAATGTCGGCATATTTTTCCGTTTTAGTTTTATCAAGTTCGTGCTTCATACGTCTTGTATCATGTCTTTGTTCATCCCGGGATTTTATCAAATCCCATTGTTTATCCATATTGGACTGGAAAAACTGGCGCATTTCCTTGTTTTCCCCGACGATGGTTTCTTTCAATTCGTCATAATTCGCCTCGACTTTTTTCAGCCGTTGGTGCTTGTCCTCGTCGTATTTTTCTAGTTGCTTAATACGTTCCCCATGCTGATTCAAACGCTTATCGTGCTCGGTCAGTCGTTCATCGTGTTTCTCCAATCTCTCTTCTACTGGCAATGGCTCCACCTCCATGCCCCCTTTATATCTATATATGGGAGTCTGTTTCTCTCCCTCGTATTTCCCCAAAAGAAAAAGCACCCAACCTAGCGAGTGCCTACTTTATCTGTTTCTTTATTATTTTTTCCACTTTTCTCATAGTCCTATTTAACAGTTCGAGCTCTGCATCGATGCTCTCAGATTTTTTATTAATCATTTCCAGCAGGGTATCTAGTGTATAAAGTGAGTCTTTAAACTCTAATTCACTCAAATATATTCCTCCTTAATCTTAATGTTCGACATAAGGAAGGATACCCTTCTTTTGACCATGAAAAACAACCTGTTAGGTGCGTAAGATACTAGCCTTATTTCTTATCAGATTTTTTCTTTTTATCAAAAATCCCAAATGCAATAGCTAGGGCAATAGCTATTGCAATCCAAGAACCCATATTCACAGTTAGCACCACCATTTTTTATTTTTATAATACCACTGTATTATAAAAATAACCCTTAAACAGCGCTAACTAATTTTCCGTCAGTAACTTTATATTTCATTAAATCATCAATCCCCTCCTCTCCAAGATAAAAGAAGTAATCATATTGTTTATCAGGAACAATGTTATTCCCAACCACACCATCATAAATATTGCCGTCTGCATCCACATTGCAGAATACAATAAAATTATTATTCAATTCTATCCCTCCTGCCAGCATCTCAATATTCTTGTCATTGCTCGTCGATTGGCTGCTCCCGTCCGAATTTGAACATAAAAGTCAACCCTTTGATAAGTCGGAACACCAATGTCGATTGTAAATGTATGATATTCTGAACCATCCTCTACTGAATTTCTGAATACAGTAGAGGAATCAATGATGTTCGCCCAACTCCCTAATCCTTTGACACTTACTGCTCCTGAAGCTGTACCATCTGCTTCCATTCTATGGGCAACGTTTACCTTCAGATAACGTCCTTCATGACGGAATGAAAACATATCAACGTTTTGGTCGCTTGTTGCTTCTGTGATATACCATTGGTTAGTCACTCTTACCAAGGCGCTTGTGAAAGGAGGACTGCTGCCTTGTACATTGTAGTTTAGGTTAGGAACACCATTATTTATGAATAGTGCACCATCTGGCCGTTCTATTGTTAGTGCGCCTTTTGCGATATATAAACCATCACTTCTTAATCTTACATACTTATTAATATCAGTTGGATCAATCGCATGAAAACCAGTTCCGTCCCAAAAGAAGTAATTACTATCTCCTATAATTCGAATATTGTTTGTATGAATATCTCCCGCAGTGAGTAGACTTGTATTTACGCCATGTCCCGTTATGGCTTCAGGGAATGTTTGCCCACCATCATTCGATACACCAAGTCCGGCCGAATTAAACAAAACCAATAAATTCGGGTCGTTTTTATCGACAGCTAGTATCCCTCCGTATTCAGGGAATCCTAATTCCGTCATAGCGTTTTTTAACGCTTCGCTTGCCCGCTTTACAGCTTCCGGTAAGACATTATAAGGCAATGGTTCCCTGCCTCCGAAGAAGTCATCTATACGCTTAATATTATCGTCTATTCTCGACTGATGCCTTTTAACAAGCCCTGGAGTTCCGAATGTAAGGGTTAAATCCAGAATATCACCCCTCCAATCCCTAACAGGGACGACATCAACTACACGAACCTCCTCGTTCAATCCGATTCTTTCGTCAATAAGGAATACTCTATCACCTTTTTCTGGTTGCGCCTGGGCATATCCTTGTTTTCGCAAATCGTGAATAGTTGCTGTTACACTGATTTTTAAGGATTCATCCACAAGTTCCCTTAACAGTTCGTCCATATAATCTTCATCGGTAATATTCCCATTTTTAATCGGAGGTGCGTCATATCTGCCGAGGATATCGATTAAAGGTGATTTATATTCCCGGATTAATTTAGCGTTTTGCCAGTCCTCTCCACCTTCACCGTCGCCATAATCACCGTACCCTCGAGCGAAGGTATACAGTTCGTTAGCATCATTTTCTTGGATGATGTTTGAAGCATTTAGTCTATAACGGTACATAAAACCCGTATCACGACCGATAAGCTTTTCGATATAAATTGTATTTCCCTCAACCCGAAACTCCGCCTTGTAACGCTCTAATGCTCGCTTGAATGAGTCTAGCTTAGTTTCCCCTTCCCCCAATCCTTCCCATTGCACCGCTTGGAAAGAATCGACTAACACATACGTATAACCCGTATCTTCGAATATCAGCTGGAAACAAGCTGCCGCTGTCATGTGTTGGTCATAGCGCTCGTAAATCCTCCGCCTTTTCAAATCATCAAAAAACAAAGGAATTGCTTTGACGTCTATATTAAGCAATTCTCCTTTTCCGCGTTTTTTGAGATATACGATTTTGTGCGGCACGCCGTCATGGTCCACTACCGTCCACAATTCTGTCAGATTGTGCATAAAGGTTAGGTTAACTTTGTTCGGTTTAATTACCATTGATAAAGATTGATTCCCATTCAATTCATAGTGATTTGTCGACGTGACTTGCAATGGAAACTCATTGCCTTCTAGGTCGATTACGTGCATATATTCACCCCCCAAAAAAAGAAATAAGCACCCGTTGAGGATGCTTATTGTGCATGATATCTTCTATGAGCCCGTTTCTTTCTCTCTTCTGACACTCTCGCATAGATGAGCGTAGTTGATGGAGAGCTATGTCCTAAAATGTGCTGTACGTCCTCCAATTTAGCCCCATTGTCCATCATTATGGTAGCTGCTGTATGGCGGAATACGTGTGGTGTAATCTTTTTTGATATGTTAGCCCGCTTTTCAATTTTTTGTATGATCCTTTCAATCCCGCTACCTGTTAAATTTTTAAATGGTTTTCTCTCACCGATAAACATGTAATCGGAAGGGCCAACTTCATTTTCTTTCCTGCTTAAAAGATATTTATTTAAGTGATACATGGCTTTATCGGTTAAATAGACTGTTCGTTCTTTATCGCCCTTGCCGATAACGCTGATACTCATATCTTGCTTGTCCATATCACTTATTTTCATTACAGCAATCTCACTTAACCGACAAGCAGTAGAGTAGAGCACCTCAATTAAGGCTCTTTCACGGTTCGATACACAGGCTTCTCGGACCATTTCGATTTCTTTAATAGATAAACCTTTGTGGATACGTTGCGGCTGCTTAGGTGGCTTAATTTTTCTTGCAGGATTCTTGAGCAACAACTCCTCATCCACCAACCAACCGAAAAAAGCTTTTATTTTTGAGAGTTTAGCATCTACTGTACTTGCCTGCCATTTCTCATTAGATGCTAAATATTTTCGGATATCAGCTGTATTGATTAGCGCAATGCTTTTATCTACATATCTACTAAACATACCTAATTCAACTCGGTAACCTTTTAAAGTGATTTTACTATAACCTTCGATGCGCCTTGCATTGATATACATATCAATCTTTTCTTGTAAATCATTCTCAATATCTTCATTCGACTTCCTGTTCACATTGTAGTTATAAATAATTTCCTCAAGCCTGTGAGTAAGTTTAACCTCGTCTGTATCTGGAGAAATAGTGCTAACAATCGTTCTAACGTCATTCATAAGCCTGGCGGTGTCGTTTGTCATAAAAATTCCTCCTTATATTGTTACGATATTCGTTACGTTAACAATATCACGTTACGATATTCGTGTCAATGTGTTACACTTACTGTAACAATAAAGGAGGAGTTCATGTGTGCGTTAATGTTAAACTCAATACAATTCTTGAAGAAAGGAACATTTCTCATAGAGAATTTGGAAGGATGACAGGTATTAGGCATCCCACGATCAGCGATTTAAGTAACAATAATTCAAAGCAAATCTCTTTCAAAAATTTATACAAAATATGCAAAGCTTTAGACTGTGAAATAACGGATATCTTAGAATTGAAAAAAGAGCAATCAGACTAATTTCTGGTTGCTCTTTTTCTTGCTGCATACATACAACGTTTCATTACTTCATCTGTCGGAACCCAAAATACTTTTCTTATAGTTCCACTTGTTATTTTAGACATTATTTCACCTCGTTTCTCACTTAAAAGAAATCATTGTACGATAGCTGTCTCGGTTTTTCCGTCCTGAAAAACATAAATACCATTATTGTTCAGGAACATTCCTTGTTTGTCTGCAGTAATACCTTCGTGAAGACCTGCTGAATACCCATCCTTTTTACCTTTTTTATAACCTTTTGACATACCATCATCAAAAGCTTGTTGTTTCGCTTCTTGTAATAGTTCGTTTAGTTTTTTCTTAGACATAAACATAGAATCACTCCTTTCTTCAAAGAAAAAAGACACCCAAAATTGAGTGTCTTAGCTTGATATCTTTAATTCAGTTAGTGCGAACTTTGTTCCAAATACGGTTTACTTTGACCAAACAATTTTATATCGCTTAAATCTTCTTCTTTTCCTTTTATTTTTAGTTTTTACAGGTTGTTTTACTTCTTCAAGTGGTTTCTTACTAACATAGTAAGATGTAATTACAAACCCGAAAATAACCCAAGTATATTTTTGCGCTTCCGCATGACTTGCAAATGATAAAATTAACCAAGCGGTTATCAACGTAAGGCTTAACCATCTAATCGAATCTCTCTTTTTAATTCTATATGCAGAGAAAAACATTATCCCTAACATTAATGCGAAGACAATAAACCCAATTAGACCATTCTCAACCAAAACAGACAAATAAGAATTATGAGCTGCAAACTCTATCCCTGTCTCGGAATTCTCTATTGATGCCTCTAAAAACGAACCTGAACCTACACCGAGAATAGGGCTGTCTTTAAATGTTTCGATTCCTGAATCCCATATTCCGGTTCTTCCATTTAATGTCCCGCCGGAAAGCTCATACTGTATTGTAGACAATCTGTCTAGCTGTTCTTGAGGCAGTTGCGAGACAATAAATATACTAGCTAGTATTAAAGATATAGTAATTAACTTTCTAAATCTAACTTTATATTTAAACATCATCCAAAGAGTACATAAACCAACAAAAACTAATAATATTAACGCTGTTCTTGAGCCTGTTAATAAAATAGTAAATGCGCTTAATGGGATGAAAAACAAAAATATTTTTGAACCATTGACTATTAAATACATGGCCATAACCAAACCAAAAGCCCATATTGTTCCTAATTCATTCGGATTATATCCTTCAAGAAAAAATCTACTCGTAGAGATTAGCGGATTTGTTCCGACGGTAATGTATTGATGCAAAGACTGGATTGCGATTACAGTGCATCCAAGTACGTATGCTTTTATCAATGAATTTAATTTATCCCTCTCACTGGAAAACTCGTAGATAGCCCAAGCTATAAAGCCTAATTGCAACAAAAGCATACCCTTATCCAGCGCGTCCATTGGTACCTTTGCCCAAAAGAATGAAATGAAATTCAGAAATAGGAAAGTAACCAACAAAACAAAAAACACTGGTAGTTTTTTGACTTCCCCTTTTAGAAGAACAGTAAAAATTGCTATCCCTGCCAACGCCAATCCGAATACTTTATTCAGACTACCAAGACCTGGAATAATGAAACTCTTTTGAAAAGGAACCGTAAAAATAGTAAGCCACAACAACAGGTAGGTTAATTTCCTACTTAAAAGTAACATCAATGATCCCCATCCCTTTTAGTAAAATATACCAAGGTATATTCTACCACAAAATCTAGGAATAAGGAATGTCCTACCTTTTACTTCACATCAAATGCAGGCCCGTTTTTTACTTAGTTAAGACCATTTTTCTTCTTCCAAACCACTCATACATATAGTAAGAAATGATGAATAAAGCGTTCATTCCAAGGGCGGATTGGTCTATCGTCGTCCCCCCACCACCACTCTCATATAGAAACGCATTAACTCTTTTCCCCATTTTCGATGTTTGTGTTCCTACCCACTCATTTACCCACGGTACTGTAGGTGAACTTTTTGTTCTGAATGTTATCTCGTTGTTGTTAAGTGTGAAAGCTAATGAGTCTCTTATATCTTCGTGCATCGTCCAATATTCCTTAACTGATGAAGATGTTTCTAAGATAGCCCCCAAGTTATTCCCCCATGTGTGAGTGTTAATATAAGCAATCACTTTATAATCATCTATCAACTTTTTGATAATTTGTGATTCCGGTTCGCTCATGGGAGATTCGCCTTTATATTGGTCATGGAATGGCTCATACATTGGGTAGTTATCCCAGCCGTGTGCCCAATTCCGGTTAAGGTTCACGCCGTTTGCATTTACATACGAATTATTTAGATAGCCATATGTGTTTAAGCATGGCACAGCAAAGAAACAAAAACGACTTTTCATCTTTTCGATTATCGGTTTATTCTCGTCATCTGGAGGATCGGCTATTATTTCCATGAATTCTTTTACCCAATGCATACATCGCCACTCATGTGCTCCATGCATGACCCCATCAATTGGGATCATTGGCTTTGACAGATCTCCAATGCTTAACCCATAAATCATATCTCCTCCAGATGATAAGCCTAATTCATGTGTATCACAATTTGTGTCCAGCAGGTAATCCGTTATTTGTTCATACGTATCAAAGCGCTGAAAATCAAAACCTTCAAGTGGTTTAAATTTAATCATAATATCCGTCCTCGTACTTGGCAGGAGTTTCTGAAAGTTGCTTCTGCGCTGGTGTTCTGTAGTGTGATAATCACACCTTGAGGGCAATAAATAGGTTCTTTTAAATGGAAGCGAACGATAGGATCTGGAGTAACTGTTGTATCATATTTAATCACTTCCCAATATAATGACAAACCATCAAGTACATCTTTAGCGGACACTCCCGAGACGGTTCCGTTACCTAATGGGTTTATAAAGGTTGACCCGCCTCCAAGTATATTTATAACGATTTTCGCTTCTGTTTCATTCCTTGGAAACCAGTCAATGGCATCGATAATTACCGGACCTGTTAAATTAACAATCTCAAAATTTTCCTCAGGAGAAAATGCATCTGTCCTCGTCGCTCCAAAAAAACTATTCCCAATTCCCATGCCTGTCCCCTCCGATGTTGGTACTTCGATGTTCCTGCTGATTCTAACGTAAAAAGGTTCATATGGTAATAATGTTTCACCTTTATTTAATTGTGCAGTGCTGAGATTATCGGTCCTCACTGCCAATTTCACGTACCTTCCGTTTTCAGGAACAGTAAATGTATTAGATATAGCTGATTCTATAAATTTATAATTATCATCATAAACCGCCCATCTAAACGGAGTGGGACTGAAAACATAAGTTACTGGATCTACGTCAATAAAATAATCTGTAACACTATAGTCAGGATTCCCTACATTTGAACCGTCTGTTGAACTCAAGGAAAAACCATTAATGACATTGTTTTTGTCAAACAGGTTTGTTGATTTATCAATAAATGTTGTTTTCTCCGGTGTTACTGAATTATCTCTAGGGATAGACAATAAATTGAATGTCGTTTCTTCTCCGCCTTGAATCGCAGCCAATAAATCTTCGTTTACATCATTCAAGCTAATTGGAATTGCTTTATCACGCTTCTTATTCAAGTCTGACCGAACTTCGTACTCGTCTGCTTTTTGTGCCAAGTCCTGACTAATTGAATTCAGGCGATTACCCAAAGTCGACTCACTTCCCCGGGCCTGGACCACTTCTGGAATGATGTCTCCACCCGCTGTTTGCTCACGCACAATTCGCTCTAATTCGTCTCGTGTAGTCTCCGCAAGCTCCTTTGCATACAGTGCATCAGTAACTGCTTTCACTGCTTTTTCTCGGGCTTCTGCAGCATCTAAACCAGCTTGTGTGTATTCTCTGAATAACTCTTTAAACATTGTGTCAATATCCGCACGCATGTTTTCATCCCATCCGGTTCCAATCTTCCGATATGCCACAATATCAACTCCTTACTTATAATAAAATCTAAAATCAAATTCAACGGTGGCTGTAGCAACTCCGGAAAGGGTAAATTCATTCCAACCGGGTGCAATCTCAATAAACTCTCGATTTGTTTTCCTGAGGTAATTAACCCCATCCGATGTAATATTTGGACCATCTAAAACGATGTTTCCCGTTGGAGTTTCGTTAACTCTAAAAACGTCACCAGTTGTTTCATTTTTTAACTCTAAAAAACCAGGTGGATTAGGTGTAACAATCTTAATAACGCTTATTGTAATCTTTAAATCAT
>RWZD01000153.1_pt1 | contig 12616 bp, 12 predicted proteins | sample 2187771 | NCBI WGS metagenome assembly RWZD01 (sample SAMN10531866, study PRJNA481165) | viral metagenome | isolation source: viral particles purified by filtration and ultracentrifugation from about... | place: USA: Tennessee
TGATCTCATCCTCCCGTTCCTCACCATCGATGTCAGGGTCATTTTTCACCTGATCGATCCTCTGAATCAGGCTATACATAATCAACTGTGGGTCATCCATGTATTTCGCCAAATCGATTGATTCATCAAAATCGCCCAATCCGTTAAATATCCAATACTTTAAATAGGCAGTATCACTTTTCAAGCTAATATTTTTCATAATCGCTGCTTTCTCATCATCAGATAATTGCTCCACTTGTACATAGGAATATGCCAATATGTATTTCGAGGCAAATGGCAGTTTATCAATATTTTCGTCCTTCAGCACCTGAATGACCTGCCCATAATCTTCTTCCAGAAACTCATGCGTCGCCTCCAGCTGTTTTTCCTCATACGGTATTTTGATGAACACCGCGTAGATGAGCAGCCCAAGAATCAGAACTGCTGCTGCAGACACCCAAATGGACAATTGTTTAAACAGCCGAAATTGTTTGATTGGAACAAGCTTCATCTTCTTTTTCATCTGCTCAGATTCTTTGCGGTATGCATCATACAATAGCTGCTGCAAATCTTCCATAGACTCTTGATCTTTTACTTTTCTCTCAAACTGCTGTTCGACCTTATCCAAAGCACCGTTGTATAATGCATCAAATGTATAGTCTTTGGAAAACAAAGCGATCGTAAAGCATTTATATTGTTTCAACAGATCTAATTCGTTCATTTCCTTTGGTACAACAAGTCCCCGGATACCACGAAAAATAACTTTGGGTATCAGATTTTCATCGAATACAATATTATTCGGATGAAGAAAAATAGTAATTCGGCTTGAAAAGCGGTGCAACCTTGCCATATTGCAAAGTGCCCGCAATTGATTTTTTTTATCTTGTTTTTTTAAACGCTCCCAGGTCATCAGCACCGGGTCAATCCGGAATGTAAACTGATAGGCGTCCTCTTCCTCCTCTATCACAAGGGGGACAAGATGCTCGGCCTGATGTGTAATGACATCCAGTTGTTCCGAATAGTCCAGCTGCATCTGTGACTTTGGCAATGATATTTTTCGTTCGTTTCCCTCTTTTTCAAACGTTAGGGACAACGGCTCTATCTGAATAGTTTCTTTCTCCATTTCCTGCAGCTCCTTGTAGCAGGCGGTTTTCGCCTAGTTGTTATAGCACAATCAATACATCACCATCTGTAACTGGAAAATGATGCAAATAATCATCGTCTGCCAATAAAAGTTGTTTCGTTTGCACTTTGATAGCAAACAAGGATTGGTCTAGCATCGGTATATCCAATGTTTCCATTAAATTCAGCAATAGCTGTTTTACGGTCAATTGAATCGGAATGCGCAAATCGTATTTACCACTATTCCAGTTACTGAAATCGACCGTAATATTAATATGAGTTCGTTTCGCCACACTTCCAATCCTTTCTTATGCTTATTTTTATCCAAAGGCAGAGAGAAATCAGCGTATTACCACTGCCTCTCTCACAACTGTCCTTCTCGGTTCCTACCTTATTAAAAACTACGTAATAAAAACAGAACCCCTACACTAATAATTCCCAGCACGGTGACCATACTGCCGTAGAATAAAACACTCGATAAAGTTGTTTCTTCTTTTTCTGGTTCTTCCGTCCGCTGGCTGGAAAAAGGTGCTTCATATTCTTTGGGGAACAGCGCATCCCGCACTTGCACTTTCATCGGCTCTGTTTTGATTTCCTCTCGAAACAACGCTTCTTTAACGCCTGCAAACTCCTCTTCCTTTTTTGCTTGACCGGCTGCTAGTTTTTCCTCCGTTTCTTCTGCAAAAAGATCGGGGAACAGGAGATCTAGCTCTGTAATATTCTGCGACTGCTCTTCATTAACATCCTTTAAAATACGGTCATTTTGAATACGCAGTTTACCCTTTTCCTTCTCTGCTTCTGCCGGATGTGGCAGTAAAAGCACTATAAAAGAGGAAAGGAGAAGCAGACGCTTAATTTGCATCTGCAAATTCCTCATCTGTTTCTCCTCCATTCTGTCGTTTGACTACAAATAAATTCAGAACCAATCCAATCCCGCTTAATAGAAGCAAGAGGAAGAAGACAGAAAGCAATGAAAAGCCTTTTCCTTCCATCATGTTCGTCAGCAGGTTTTCCACATATTGCAATGGAGATATCTGCCGGATAGTCCGCATGATATTCGCATGCTCAAAACGAAAGTCCAATGCTCTTGTCAATAGCAAATACAAACTGAAGACGGCCAGGATGAGAAACATACCAATCATCTTCAATTGCCGCAACAAGTAAGTAGATACTAATGTCATCACTAGCATCAGTAAGGTCATGATACCTAGCCACATATACACCATGCTTTTATCCATTTCCAGGAAGTAGAACGATACGAGGCCAATAATCAGGCCTTCAATAGCTCCAAATCCGGCAGCAGCGAGTGTCATGCTCTGGTTTCTTCGTGCCAGCCCTGTCCCTTCACCTGCAACGGCTACTGCCTGACGTTTTTCTTCCATATTAGTAATCACATAGGCAGTAAATAAGGTCAGCATGGATAAAATTAGTACCAGAAAATATGGAGAAAATGACTTTCCTTTTAATAATACACCATCATTCTCTGTTTGTACCGGATTCGCTAAAAATTGATATAATGCTTCATTTTGGCGATCACCGACACGGCTATTTGCCAGTACTTCATCAAAATTATCGGCAAACTGATCGTCTTCTACTGCTTTATTAGCTAATTTATCAGCCAAATCACCTGCATACTGTACAAGGTCTGTCCCACTCTGTTCAATGTCACCTGCTTCTTTATCAAGTGCATCAAAGGTTTCATATACATGATCTGCCGTTGTAAAATTCGCTTTCGCTTGTTCTCTCAGCGATTCACTGGACATGAGCAACGGCTGATAATTCGTTGAAAGCTCCATTACCGCTGTTTGCATCGATTGATCCTCATCCAGCACAAGCGACTTTTCCTCAGCTAGCTGTTTACTTTCTTCATGCCAGCCTGCTACTTCCTTCAGCAGTCCATTTACTTCATCATTCAGCTCTTTGGCATGGTCACGTGTTTCTCTCATTGTTTTTACCATGTCATCGGCATCTTTATTCGTGTCATTTATTCGATTTATATAGCCGTTCATCCGTTCTTGCACGGAAATAAACGATTCCTGTATATCGGCTGTCACCGTCTCGGCAATCCGCTCACCAAGTAATTCCTTTACTTCTGTCTCATTCAGTAAGTAATAAATTGAATCCTTTGTCGCTTGTTCCTTCAATGAGGCATCTGGATCCCAGGCATGCTTGCCTTTTTCTCCTGCCAGTGACACTCCGATGTATTGCTCAAGCAACGACTGTAAATTGTAATAGGATGCGACCATATTGGCTGCATCATCAATCAGTTGGTCAGTCTGGTCTGCGAATAATGGTGATTGGACGCGTTGGTGTAAATAATTATTCGTTTTAGTCACCGTTTCGCTTTTTGGCTCGTCTTCTTCCTCATCCTTGCCATTGTCGTCCGATTCGTTTTCGTCGTTCTCGCCAGAACCATTGTCCTCTTGGGAACCTTCCTCCTCAGCTTCATCGCCTTCACTTTCTTCGGATTCATCCTTATCAGCTGAAGTTGACTCTTCGTTATCTGTTTCTGAAGTGTCCTTGTCGGCAGCTTCTTCTGGATCAGGTTTTTCCTCTTCCGGAACTTCTGGTTTCGGACCACTTACTTCTTCATCTGAATCGGTCTCTGTTTCCTCCTGTCCTTCCTGCACTACTTTCCATTCCCATTCCACTGGTGCAAACACATCGATATCGGCGTCTTCATCCGCTAAGACAAATGTCGCTTCAATATCCAGGTCCTCGACTTCTGCCGGCACTTTCGCTTTCGGCTGCTGTCCGAAATTCTTACCGTTAACCTTCCACTTTTTCAGTTCATATGCTTCAGGAACTTCCAGTACGACAACGAATTCTTCATCATAGAACGGGGCTTTCAACTTATCGCTGACGGTAACCCCTTTCTTCGTCAACTCACTCTTCATTTCCTGGATTTTAGAGGATAAAAGCCTGCTGTCGTTTTCTTTTTCCTCCACATCTAATTTCAATTCCCAGCTGGATTTCTGACCTGCTTTAATAATATTTTTCAGCTCCTGCAGGGTAGTGCCTGTTAAAGGAGACTTCTCTAATTCATGCTCATTTAATGTCGGCAATGCATTGAGTTGCTTTTCAATCTCTTTACGAATTTGTTTATCCACTTCCGGAAACATTTCGTCGACTGTATCGTCAAATTTCCCTTCAATGCTGTCGGTAATCGTTCCCTTCAAGTCTTCTTCAATTCTTTTCTGCAAGCGTTCCTCAAGCCTTTTGATTTCCTCTTTACGGCTATTGAGTTGCTGCTTCATTGCATCCGACTGGTCCATTAATGATTGGGCACTTGCCGCCATAGGAGCAGCCTTTTCTTGATTCTCTTTCTGGAACTGCTTGTACACCGCATCGTTTTCCTGCTGCAGCTTGCTTAACTGTTCCGCCACTTCCGGTTTATGAAGTTGCTGGACAAACGTATCGACAAATTCACCAAAATCAGTTGTTTTATCGCCATGTGTTGCTTTCATATCCAGGACATTATCGATATCCGATGTAAAGGACTCATCATCTCCCGCTTTGTCCGCGATACTTTCCTCAAATGAGGTCAGCACATCTTCCAAACTTTTGTATTCCTGTTTGGATGTATCAGTATAGCCTCGTACCATTTCAAACCGGTCGGTATAGCCGGCTAATGGAGAATGAATCTTCTCCTGATATTCATTAGTATAAAGTACCTCTTGATCAATAATTTCCCGAATATCATCCTGTGCATCTTGTAAATTACCGATAATACTCGCAAAATAAACATCGATCAAACGTTCATTAAAGTCATTCAGTACTTTCTCTGCAGTTCTTTCCGCTTCCGCTCGAACTTGCTCATGTCCTGTCGCATTGATTTTATAATGCAGGGCGACAGGCTCTGGCTGATCGAGATGAATCGACAGTGATCGCTCCGAGAAGTCACTTGGAATGACAATCATCATGTCATAAGCATTCCGCTCAAAGCCGCTTTCAGCTACACCTCTACTGACAACATACCAGTCATGATTTTCATTTTTATTAATACTTCGGGCAAAATCGTCCCCAAAAATGATTTGTTCATCATTAAAAGAGGTCCCTGCGTCCTCGTTGACAAGCGCAATAGCCATTCTCGTCTCATCGCGCACTTTGTCCTTCGAGTTTTCATTAAACGCAAGGTAGGACAGGCCAATCGCTAGAAAAAATAATAAAATAAAAAATCCAATTCCTTGCCATTTGATTTCTTTCATTTTTTTACGCTCCATCTATGTTTTTCGATATTTTTTTCAACTTTGTAGTAAAAGGGATATGAATATATGATAACAATACATCGACAGACCAGCATATGTATGTAGACACTTTTATCATGACAAGACTATTCAAAGTCAGGCAAGAATCAAGCGCTATGCCTAGCTGGCAAAAAGAGAAGCCACACAACCAATGTCATGCGGCTTTTCGTCCATTCTGTACTTATCTTAAACCAAAGTTTTGAGATAAAGCCTGGTCTTGTTCTTCCATTGCATTAGCTGTTTTTTCAAGCTGCTGCTGGATTTCCTGTAATAATGTAACAAAGTTTTGTACCTTAGGTCTTAACTCTGTAAACTGCTGATCAAAACTACGGAAAGCTTGCCCTTCCCATTGAGCTTCTAAGTCTCTTTGTAAAGACTCCAATTTAGTAAGTACACCGTCAATCTCACCGGCACCACTTCCGTAATCTTTCGCCCGAAGCTGTAGCTCGGCAGGACTCATTTTAATTTGACCTGACATATTGTATTCATCTCCTTTTCCTAAATTAATAGGTAAACAGACCTATCCTTTTATAGAAATATCTGCCAACCTTTTGGAAAATTTTAAGATAAACTTTGTCCAATGTCAATGGGTTTTGGGTAAATAACAAAAGATGATTATAAAGCCCTGTTATCTTTGACCTAGATAAATTTTTCCAGTCTAAAAAACTGCTACCATCAGATGAGATGGATAAGAAAAAGTACTAGAAAGAACAGTTGACAAATTGACCGAATAGATTAAAATTTAGATTACTAGCAGCAGAGATGGGGGCAAATGTCATGAAACGGTATTTAACAGCAATCTTCATTTGTTTAAGCATTTTAGCGGTCATCATCAGCTTCCGTTTCGATGTCAGATGGAATGGGATTGTTGCCTGGGGATTGGCTCTTATCTTTTTAATTTTCGCTGCTTATTTTACGAGATACATTTCAGACAGTAACAACAACCAGAACTGCAAGGGGGATAAACAATGAAATATTTTGCTGTATTATTACCGATGAAAGATGCCGAAAAGAGCCAACAGTATCGACAGGAGCATCTTGATTATTTGGCGGACATGCGTAAGGAAGAGCGTATCCTGCTTTTTGGCCGACTTGTCGATGGTGCAGGTGGCCTCATCATTTATCAGGGAACAGATGAAAATGAAGTCGAAGCATGGGTGAAAAATGATCCGTATGTAAAGCTTGGTGCTCGTGATTATGAGATTCATGAGTGGGCCATGCAGACAGATTATAAAATCAGAAAGTAAAGCGCTGAATTTTACCTGTTCTTCAAATCATAGTGAGCGTGTTCGAAAGCATGTATCCGTTGTTAAAAATGAGATAAAAGAATTGGACGAATCACACAGATGCGTTGACGTAATTGCTGGTGTTGCGATTTTCGTAGACGAATCACACAGATGCTTAGAATCACTTCAAATTGTCATACAATCAAACATAAAAACCGCCAGATATCGGGCGGGGACCTTCTCGCATATAATGGATGCGTTGCTAGGAGCCCTTCCGTCTGGCGGCTTTTTTTATCCTTGTTTCTTTCTTTGTTTTTCTCGTTCGTTTTTGTTCAAAATCTTTTTACGTAACCGAATCGCTTCCGGTGTCACTTCACAATACTCATCATCATCCAAATACTGGATTGCCTCTTCAAGAGACATATCCTGCGTTTTACGAATAATAGATGTTTGATCCTTGTTGGCTGAACGAATATTTGTTAAATGCTTTTCTTTCGTAATATTAACCGTCAGATCATTTTCACGGTTATGTTCGCCGACAATCATTCCTGCATACACTTCTGTTCCTGGTTCAATAAAAATCGTCCCTCGGTCTTCCAAGTGGAGAATTCCATAAGCGGTTGCCCTACCATTTTCCAGGCTAACAAGCACGCCTTGACGTCTTCCGCCAACATATCCTTTAAACACTGGCTCATAGCCACTAAATGTATGGTTCATAATACCATAGCCACGAGTCTGAGACATGAATTCTGTCGCATACCCTAATAAACCACGGGATGGCACTTTAAATAATAAGCGCACTTGTCCATTGCCTTGGTTCACCATATCGAGCATCTCGCCTTTTCGTTCACCAAGTGTTTCCATAATAGCACCTGTATACTCTTCAGGAATGTCGATTTGCACTTCTTCTACTGGCTCACATTGCTTGCCATCGATTTCTTTTAAAATAACCTGCGGCTTGGAAATTTGCAGTTCAAAACCTTCACGGCGCATGTTTTCGATTAAAATCGATAAATGCAGTTCCCCACGTCCAGACACAACCCATGCATCCGGGGAAGCAGTCGGATCAACCCGTAAGCTGACATCTGTCTCTAGCTGGGCGCGTAGCCGCTCTTCAATTTTAGCTGACGTAATGTATTTCCCCTCTTTCCCTGCAAACGGACTGTTATTAACAACAAAGGTCATTTGCAAGGTTGGCTCATCAATATGAAGTGCCGGTAAAGGCTCGGGATGATCCTCTGGACAAATCGTTTCCCCAATATTGATTTTATCCATACCAGAAATAGCGACAATATCGCCTGCTTTTGCTGATTTGATTTCTGTTCGTTTTAAGCCGATGAAACCGAATAATTTAGAAATACGGAAGCTTTGTTTCGAACCGTCCTGTTTCAACAAGACGACACGCTGGCCAACATGAATTTCTCCTCGGGTAATACGGCCAACCCCGATCCGTCCAACATAATCATTGTAATCAAGCAATGTCACCTGGAATTGCAATGGTGCTTCGGTTAGATCTTCTGGTGCCGGTATATGGCTCAAAATCGATTCGAAAATCGGATCCATTGTTTCTTGTTGGTCTTCCGGTGTTTTTCCTGATGTCCCATTTAGAGCAGAACCATACAGAACCGGGAATTCCAATTGGTCATCATCTGCGCCTAAATCAATAAACAGATCTAGCACTTCATCGACCACTTCCTCCGGTCTTGCGTTCGGCCGGTCAATCTTATTTAACACAACCATCGGCTTCAATTTCTGTTCTAACGCTTTTTTCAAAACGAAGCGGGTTTGAGGCATCGTGCCTTCATAAGCGTCCACGACAAGAATAACCCCATCAACCATTTTCATAATCCGTTCCACTTCTCCGCCGAAATCCGCATGTCCCGGTGTGTCAAGAATATTAATGGTCGTATCTTTATAATGAATGGCTGTATTCTTTGCTAAAATTGTAATACCGCGTTCCCGTTCAATATCTCCTGAGTCCATTGCCCGTGAAGCGACTTGTTCATGTTCCTTAAAAGTGCCAGAGTATTTTAATAACTGATCCACCAATGTCGTTTTCCCATGATCTACGTGGGCGATAATGGCGATATTTCGAATGTCTTCTCTAACTTTCATGCTTGTACGCTCCTCATTGTATAAAATCCATGTCCTAGTATACCACATGAGTCACGTCATCTCGCTATAATTACGCTTATTTTGCCCATATTTATTTCCCAGTCCATAATGGATTGGAGTCCGATGGGTATTTTTCCACCTCTTCCACCGTCCCGATTGCTTCGTCTGCATTCGGATACATGTCATCATAATTGTCCCTATCTCCATAAAAGTCAGATGCCGTTTCAGATGTGCCGTAACGGCTTACTTCCTGCCAGGCATCTTCCTTGTCGTAAGCGGTATTCGACTCCTCCTGCCCAATGGCAGTATTTAAATCTGGATGCAACAGTTCTTCCTCCACTGGATTTGTCCGTGAAAAAGTCTGTTTATCTTCCGAATGTTCCATGCAGGTGGAAGTCGTCGGTACTGCGTCCAGGCGCTCCGGTGATATATCCATGCTGCAGACGCGACATATGCCGTAAGTTCCTTCATGAATCGCATGGAGCGCTTCATTGATTTCCTCTAGTTCCTTTTCCGCATGCTCCGTCAGAGCAATGTCCTTACTCCGTTCAAACAGTTCTGTCCCCATGTCAGCGGGATGGTTATCATAGCTTGACAATTCTCCGATTGCATCAGTTGACGAAGTCTCCATGGCAAAATGTTGTTCGAGATGCCGGATCATTTCTTCCTGCCTTTTCCGCAATGCTTGTTGATATCCTCGTAACTGTTTGGATGTTAGCATGACTATCGACCTCCAGCTTATCATTTTGATTCAGGCGTTTACGCTGTCTCCTTTATACTATGTGAGCATCGCCAAAAATGATGCTTTCTTTTCGCTTTCGACCTATGTTAATATGTGGTTTAGATGGTATTTTAAAAATTCAGAACAGTGTAATTCGAGAGGGGCAACAGAGATGAGCGACAAACAAGTGATTGGTTTTATTGGGACAGGTCTGATGGGCAGTAGCATGGCAGGTCATTTACTGCGGGCAGGCTATCCGCTGCATGTCTTTACCCGTACAAAAGAGAAAGCCCAGAGCCTGTTGGATGAAGGAGCTGTCTGGGAAACATCTGTTGCGTCACTGGCAAGAAAAGCAGATGTTATTATTACAATCATCGGAACGCCAAAAGATGTGGAAAACGTCTATTTGGGCGAAGACGGGATTCTAGCAAATGCAAAGCAGGGCAGCTATTGCATCGATATGACGACATCGAAACCATCGCTCGCCGAAAAGATTGAGGAACAAGCAAAAGCAAAAGGAATATATGCACTTGATGCACCAGTTTCCGGGGGAGATGTTGGAGCGCAAAATGCCAAGCTGACTATCATGGTCGGAGGCAATCAGAACACATTTAATGAGATGCTGCCGATTTTTAAAGTCATGGGGGAAAACATCGTGCTGCAAGGACCTGCAGGTGCCGGTCAACATACGAAAGTCGTCAATCAGGTTGCTATCGCACCAGGCATGATCGGCGTCTGTGAGGCACTGCTTTATGCAACTGAATCCGGACTTAATCCGAAAAAAGTCCTCACTTCAATTGAAGCCGGTGCTGCCGGGAGCTGGTCATTGTCCAATTATGGCCCACGCATCATCGCCGGCGATTTCGCTCCAGGATTCGCCATCAAACATTATATTAAAGACATGAAAATCGCATTGGAATCAGCGGAAGAAATGGGTCTGGAAACCCCAGGACTAAAGCTTGCGCTCGATATGTACGAAAAAGTAGCTGCAAAAGGGGAACTGGAAAGCGGCACCCATGCCTTACTCAAATTTTATCAAGCAAACGGGTTATGAAAAACGACGGAATGATTTGCTTCATTCCGTCGTTTTTCGCTTTTTATCTGCTGCTTCTTGCACGACAAAAGCAAGATCGTCATTTCCGAATAACTGCAATACATGGAGCAGCACATCCGTCGGAATCTCCTCGGCCTCCGCTTTTGGCACCGTGTCTTCCAATACTTTAAGCAGTTTTTTATTCTGCAATTGTTCCGGATATGCTTCCTGATACAAAGTTTGCGCCTCCAGATCATGATTGACACACCACTGCGCAAACAGAAGCACCATCATTTCTTCATCCTGTTCATATTGCTCAATAATCCATTTTTCTTTTTCACTATATTCCTTCATGTTCCCGCTCCGTTTCTTTTTTTAGCAAGAATACAGTCATAAAAGACAATGCCTGTTTCGCTTGCGCAGGCATATGATCCTCCATCGTGACGCCCCACTTTTTAGATACATGGAGCTGATCCACAAGTGTAAAACCATCTGCTTTCGCCATTTGTAAAAACTCCCATGACTGCATTGTATTCATCATCACTTGCTTTCCGTACAATCGGTCATAGCTATGCTGACGTGGCCCTGCTGTTGGCCCGAGCACCCCGATGCATAGTAATCCTCCCGCCTGTAACACTCGATGCACTTCCATCAAAGCTTCATGCGGCACTTCTGCCCATTCCAGCACATTAATTGCCAATATACTTGCAAAAGCTCCATCGGAAAATGGCATGGCGCTCACATCCCCCTGCATAAAAGGAATTCCTGGAAATTGCTCAGCCGCCAAGTTAATCATCTTCTCAGACAAGTCCACCCCAGTTATATCATAGCCTTTTTCATGTAGCTTATATGTACTGTAGCCACTGCCACAGCCAATATCAAGTGCTTTCCCTGCAGGTGGTATATAGGATGTGAAAAATGGAAGAATATCCTTGCGGCTCCCATGTTCCCACATTGTTTTACTATTATCATTCCAGCCTTCTGCTTTATCATCCCAAGCTGTCGCTGCAAAACCTTGCCAATTATCTGGTGGCTTCATTTTCATTCCTCCATATTCCCTTCTACTATAAACGATATGCCCCCAATTTGGCGATTAAATGATTTGGAGTTGGTCAAGATAGATGATAACAACCCGATTTCATACATAAGTGAGGATAGAGATATGAAAAAAACTATATCCCCCAGTTTTTTTTAAAATACAGAGGTGATCAGCCACGTTTACTGTCCTTCTTTTATGAGGGATGCCCATATTGCTCTGTTCCAAAACTTGGCTGGACAGAGGAAGCTCTATGGCATCCAATCGTCTAATATAAGCCCACAATTAAAAAAGGAACTTACCTCTTGAGCGAGATAAGTTCCTTGTACGTTTATGATATTATAATGCAGAAACGTTAGCTGCTTGTGGTCCACGGTTGCCTTCGACGATTTCGAATTCAACGTCTTGACCTTCTTCAAGCGTTTTGAAGCCTTCAGCTTGGATAGCAGAGAAGTGTACGAATACGTCGTCCCCGTCTTCACGCTCGATAAATCCAAAGCCTTTTTCTGCGTTAAACCATTTAACTTTACCAGTCATCATTTACAATGACCTCCTTATACAAATATCGTGCAAAGTAATTGAGTCAATACTTTTACACCACTTGTTAAAAGAGATCGTAAAGTAATATTGAAACTTCAATTTCCTTTTGCTATCTTTACTGTAAACGTTTCTGTCATAAAATGCAAGCAAATTGAGTAACTTTTTCAAAAATAGGGTGACATAATTACAATTAACCTTCCATTAAACCAACCCAATTGTATTAAAAAACACAATCACAATCGTTGCTGGGACAATCCATGTCATTAGGATACGCCATATCTGATAGAAACTTGCATCCCGCTCTGTACCTAAATGATACTCTTTTTCCACTAGCGAGCGATCAGCCTTATGAATAATAAAGAGCGCAATGAACAAACTGCCCACAGGCAACAGAATATTACTGACTAAAAAATCAGTTGCATCAAAAATACTTTTTCCAAACAGGCTGACATCGGCAAAAGTACTAGACGCTAAAGCAGATGGAAGAGCGACAACTAGCAGGACAGCTCCAAGTACCCATGTTGCCACTGCTCTGTTCACTCCGTTCGCTTTCCAGGCCGCAACGATGATTTCATACAGGCTGAAAGAAGACGTCAA
>RWZD01000156.1_pt1 | contig 12349 bp, 9 predicted proteins | sample 2187771 | NCBI WGS metagenome assembly RWZD01 (sample SAMN10531866, study PRJNA481165) | viral metagenome | isolation source: viral particles purified by filtration and ultracentrifugation from about... | place: USA: Tennessee
ATAGAGCTAAAAGCTCATGAGAAACATTATCAAAAAATGCTTAAGGATAACGGTGATGTGGCTGAGGCTCGTCGTCAGTTAGATGAATGCCTACAACAAGCGCCTGTTAAGCCGGTTCAAAGGCGTTTAATTATCAATGATCCAACCAGCGAGGCATTAACTCGGGAATTAGGGCAAGGGTATCCAGTGTTAACACTGGCCTCAGATGAAGCTGGGGCTTTGTTTGACGGCAATCTATTTCATAAAATTTCGTTATTAAATTCACTCTGGTGTGGAGAGAGTATTTCGGTGAGCCGTGTTTCACGCGACAGCGACTTTATTTCAGATGCCCGTTTTAGCATCTTGTTAATGTTACAGCCGGAATTGTTTAATCATTATTTGAGGAAAAAAGGCACGAAGTTTCGATATTCTGGTGGGCTAGCCCGTTTTTTATTCGTGGATTTGAACAATTCATTAACTAAATTGGATGACCTAAACACTTTACGATTAGACGCGCATGCATTTGATGCCTTCTCTTCCGTTTTGATCGCGCACTTAGACAAGTCTGCATTGCGAAGAGAGTATGGTGGTGAACGTCAGTGTATCACATTAACGGTGGAGGCACAAAAATACTGGTATGAACAGCAGCGAATCATATCAGATTGTATAAAGCAGGACACGGCATTTTCACATTATGAGGATTTTATTGCGCGCTATATGGAACATGCGTCGAGAATTGCGGCAGTGATGCAGGTTTTTATGACACCGAATTCAACGCTGATCACAAAAGAAACCTTGAATGCGGCATTTTATATCACACAGTGGTATCTCAATCACTTTATCGCTAAAACTGATGAAACGAGGGAGCCTAGTGATGCTGAAAAATTACTCGATTGGCTTGAGAGTCATTTAGAGAGTAATGGATCTTATAATTTTAGAACGAATTATATTATTAAATATGGACCAAGAGCAGTTAGACACAGTGAGCGTTTAGAGCCAGCTATTAACCAATTGGAAAGAGAGGGGAAACTGAAACGGTTTATTCAAGATGGCATTGGTTATGTGGGATTTATTGGTGCAAAAATGACACCTGAAGAGTTAGCGGAACGATTGAATATTCCGTTCAGTAGCAGAGGGGTATTCATACTCAATAACTCACCAAAATCAGGATAACTTCAGAGTTATTTTTAATAATATCAGTGAGTAGGATTATATCACCAAGCAAGGCTTATTGCGGCTTTGGGGAGGATGAGTCTGTCTTTTATTAAATGGAATGATGTCGGTATAGGTAATATATAACATCTTACTAAATACAATACTAAATTATAACAATAACACCTATCAATCAACAAAGCAATGTTTATTTAATCACTGTACCTATTGTGTCTATAACTCACTGTGTTATGGATGCGATAGGTACTTAAACACGAATACAGATATCGCTATTTCTATGATAGTAAGGTAATAAAATGTCATCTTATGCATTAACTAAAACAGAATTGGACCAACTGATAACTATCGCGAGTGATCGCTATGATTCCTCGATATCGTATTATATCCTTCGTCGATTACTGGCAGTGGTTGAGAATACACTAGAACACCATAACCGAGTATTTGCAATCCGAGTTGATTTACGATTCGCTCAGGATAGTAGTCCTGATGCCCCAGATATGCCTATATGTTTTCAACGCACGGATGAGCGAGCCATTACCCGTTTTATCGAGTCACTAAAAAGCCAACTGAGAGCAGCACATCATCGTACGGGGCGTTCAGGTACACCAGCACTCCCTTATTATGCTTGGGTAAGAGAACGTAATGAAAGTGAATATCCTCACTACCATTTAGTTTTGTTATTTAATCGAGATATATACGGCTATTTAGGCAACTATTTACAAGATGATGCCAATAATATGGCGACTAGAATACAACGGGCATGGTGTAGCGCCATTGGCTTAGCGTACCCCGACTACGCACCATTAGTTAACTTTCCAGAGAACCCCGTATTTCGATTTGATAGACGAGATGCTCTGACTCGCAATTCTAATTATTTTGATTTCCTATTACGCATGACGTATCTGGCTAAAATGAATACCAAGGAGCTCATTGCTGACTTTAGAAACTTTGGAACCAGTCAGGTTTAATAAGTATTCTTTTGGTGTGTCACTCAGAACCTCGGCTGACGTTTAGTCTTAAAGACCAAGCTTATTTTTTAACACTTCATATGGTGTTTTACCAGCATGAGCTGAGTGGGGGCGATGACAATTATAAAATGCCTCCCATTCAGCTAATTTTTCATGTAAATCGACATCATCCTTATAATCGATTAATTGATAAAATTCCTGTTTATCTGTTAAATGAGAACGCTCGACTTTCCCATTCAATCTGGGCGTAGCTGGCTTGATATAAACATGCTCCATCCCGAGATCATGAATATGCCAATTAAATTTCGATTGGAATTCGTGCCCATTATCAGTTCTAATCGTTTTGATTCTAAAGAGAAATTTATTTACAACATAATTAATAAAATCAATGGCATTAGCCTGATTATGCCTTTCATAAATTTTAAGTGCTCTGATCCGTGTCGCGTCATCAATCGCAGTATATTGAAAACGTTTAATTAGTTGTCCATCAGGCGTATTAAAAAATAGGAACTTCACATCAACCTGAACATGGTGCCCTGGAACTTGTTTCTGATAACGTTTAAATAGCGGTTTAGAACGACTTCTCTGATTTTGAGGTAGTTGGTTTAATTTGTTTCTTAACAATACATAATAGCAGCCAGAGCGTGATATTTTGATGTTATGAAACCGTAAAAGATACCAAGCAATACGTTGGGGGCCAAAATGGTAAGTCGTACGCAGATAAATAACCAGCTCTTCGATGTGTTTTGCAACTCTTCTGGTTGGATTTTCAGGGCAGGGTTTATTATTGATTAATCCTTTCTCGCCATCTCGTTCATAAGCTCTTTTCCAAGAATAAAACGTTTCTCTACTGATCCCAAAATGACGACACGTTTTAGCAATATTTTTACTCTCGCGGGCATGATTTAAGATTTTTGTTTTATGTGCAATATCTCGTTTAGCTTTAATGTTCATCATATCTGACCTCCGGCTACAATTAGAAAAAACTAATTGTCAACCGAAGTCCAGACTTTCATAATTAAGGGGAAATACCCTATTTAAACAAATAGTTATTTCCTTGTTTCTTTGCGGAAACTAAGCATAGCTTGCTGTAATAATACGATATTCGCCCTCAATTATTGCCCCCTCATGTTGCCATTCATCGAAGGATTTTTTACGTTCAAATGATCTTTCATTTGCTTGCAAAACAATGTTAAGGTTTTCTTGTAGTGCTTGATAAACAGGGAAAAGTTGATTGATAAAATCTTTATCGTTTAACGCTTCTAATAGGCCCTTACGTTGCATTTCTAGCATTGAAACAATTTCTGCTACTAGATCTCTGAATTTAGCTTCTTCTTGGGCCTTTTTATAACTATCCCATGCTTCCAAAAGAAGACCAGCCACAGCAATGACCGCATTTGCTTTGGCGGCGAAGTTAACAGCTCCCCAGGGCTTAAATTTCATATATTTAGCCAAATCCACACCGACCATTTTACCTACAGAGACAATGCCATCGCGAGCAGCTAATATATGAGTATTATTTAGTTTGATATTTTTTAGACTAGAAATACCTTTGACAGCTAAATCAGCACCAACCGAGGTTTCAAATCGATTTATTTCATTATCAAAATCTAGGCTAATACGATGTAATCCACTAGAAATAGATTGGCACTGGCGACTAAATTCGGTTTCTATTTTTGTATTTAATACAATGCCTTCTGCACCAATTTCATTTTCATAAAAATCATTAAATGTGGTTAGATCAGTACCTTTTACTTGGCGAATCAGTGAAGTGAAATGTTCATTAACAAAGTTTATTAATTCTAAACGAGTGCGGTTAATTTTACTTTCTATCGATGTCAATTCATTGTTCAAATGTTGTGCCGTATCTGATAGCTGATTCAATTTATCATCTAATAAACTCTGTTGTTGCCGTACAATTGGCATTTGTTTGCCTAATATGTCTTGAATAATACTTTTTTGAGTTTCTATTACAATAGGAGTGGCTCCTCCATTTTGTTCTATTGTTTGCTGTGTTGCTTTTTGCAAGGTTGCAATTCGAGATATTTCCTTAAATTCATCTAAATGTTCTAACCAATAGGATGTACCTTCACCAAATGGATTGGCTGAAATACCAACAATTTTTATGTTTTCTTCTTCTTGGGCAGTCAAATTAATTAAGTTTTTTAAACGGGTAATTACATTTTGTTGTTTTATTTTTAGATTTTCGTGATAATCCCATTCATCTTCTATATCAGCAACTTCATCGAAGCGACTGAGAACAAAGATTGTACGGGGAAGTAGATTAAGTTCACGGAATAGCCAGGTTAAATCCTCTCCATGGCTTTCTTTTACCGGATTAACTGAATTCATAACATACAGCACTAAATGTGCTTCGCTAACATATTTTTTTGTTATTGCCTTATATTTTTCAATTTCACCAGCACTATTGAGTTGTTCTTTAAAACCGAATAACCCAGGAGTATCAATTAGCTCAATATCGTCATCTAAACGGTATACCTGCACTTCATTAGATGACTCCTGTTGACTAATATTCATATCTTTATCTAAACGTTCTAACCAAGCTGATGCAATGGATGTTTTTCCTTCAGAAAAACCGCCAATCAAAGCTACTTTTAATGTTTTTTCCTCTGCAGTTTTGAGTGCTGTTGTTAATTTGTTGATTAAATTTACATCTGGCTCTAAACCAAAATCGTGTCCTTTTTCAATAAATTCAGCTAATTTTTGTAATATTTGATAGTTCTGTTCTTGCTGATATTTAAATTCAGTTACAGTATTGCTCATAACAATTCCTTTTTATTTAGTATTTTATATGGTTAGCGATAGTCGTTAATTCAGTATTCGCTTGTCTTAATGAGCTATTGATAGCAGTACATTGTTTTACTGGTAGCTCAAGTTCATTCTGGATCTTTTGTATTTCTACCCGCATTTCTTGCTCAATTTCTCCGATGATTTTATTTATCTCTTTTTCGATGGTTCCATTTGCATTACGTAAGATCTTATTAACTTCTTTTCTTTGTTGGGATTTTTTATAACTAGAGTCAAAAAATCCCCAAATAGATTTTGCTATACCAACTAATGAGCCAACTAGGGCGATAGCTCCTCCAACAAAGGCTAGCGTCCATCCCACAGGATTGGTTGCTAAAAAAGCAATGCCTATAGCACCACCAATACCACCTGCAATTAACCCACTTATTTGTAGTCCATTATCAACATTAATATTAAGATTAAAATTTTGTTCAAAATTAAGATTATCATTTTGTTTGATAACAATATTTTTTAAATGTTGACTTGAACGGTCAATAATATTTCTAATTTTCTCGCTAAAAATATTAGCTTCATTTTCAATAGAATGTTTAAGATCACTTTGTATCGTGATGGCTTTTTTCTCTAATATATTTTTTAGATCATGTTTAAATTCATCATTGCTTATATCGTTGTCAATTTTTTCATAAATATGTGTTTGTACTTGATCGTGAAAATTACGGCAAATCTTACTCCCTATAGCATTTAATGTGCCAATAAATTCATCTAAAGCAACGTTAATTTTCGATTTTGCATTTGAAACTTCACTTTTTACATTTCTATTCAAATTAGAAAATTCAGTTTGCAATTTTTGTAATTCAGTTAAAGAGTCTTTGAGTGTTTTATAAGCTTTATTTAAATTCGATTGCTTAATTTTATTTCTATAATCGCCAATAATTGTTGTCTTTAAATGAGTGATAAAATCAGTTACACCACTTAATGATAAAATGGTTTTTGGATCACCAAATTTGTCTAAAAACTTTTTTTGTTCTCTGGCTTCTTTGCTACCAGGTACGATACATTCTGTCAGTGCAAGATAAGCGGGGCGAGCACTCACAACTAAGCTTCCGTAGTATTGTTCTTGTAATTCTGATTTTAATTTTTCATCCATCGCCATCAGACTGTTACGGTTATCTTCATTTAATAGTGGTGATGTAAGTTGACGCGGGCTGTTAGCTGGGTGGTTGTATATAGACCATACCTCACTTTGTGCGCTAAGATGTTTTTTAATTTTCTCTAATGTTCCTTTTGTCGTTGCATTCTCACCATCACTGGTTTGTGGTGGACGTGCTGTACGAGTGACATAAAATACAGCATGTGCTTTGCGTACTGCTTCTTCAATTGGCGTGCTTACAATCGTTTCATCACCTTCGATACCCGGAACATCAATCAAAGAGAATGTTTGTCCATCGACATTAAAGTCAAAAGAAGTATTATTACGAGTAAAATCAGAACGACCATCCCCAATAATCTGCCCATCAGCAAAATCGGTTAATTTCTTAGCATCATTATCTAAACGTTTTTTTTCTTGCTCAGCTTGTTGTTGTTTTTGTTGTAGCTCTTGTTCCTTTTGGCTTAATAGAGTGAGTTCTTGCTGTTTTTTCTCTTGTATTTGTTCAAGTGCCGTAGCTGCTTGTTGTTTTTCTCGTTGTTGGTATTGCAGGAGTTCTTGCTGCTCAATTTGTTGTTGTTTTTTTACTTGTGAACAGTGATTTTTAAGCTCAATAAGCTGTTTTTCTTCATGGGATTTGAAGAAGCAAGCTATTATTTTTTGTATCCAAGTTTGCTCTGATTTTAGTTTTTCCAACAATTCATTTAAGTTAAAAATCTCAGATTCAATTTCGTTTATTGCATTGTTATGTTGTGTTGCCAATATTTTTGATTCTTGGGTATTTTTCTCTTCTATTTGGCGAATGGTTAACTCTGCTTGTATAATTGGCTCAGCATATTTTTTCGACAACTTGGTTATTTCTTGTTGTATTTCTTCAATCGCTTTTGTCATATCCATAATTATACGACGAACTTTATCAAATGCTTCTTGCGTCAATCCAAGCTGCTGTTGTATTTCTTTAAACTTTGCCTGACTCTCTTTTTTAGTTTCCTCACCGAGATATAAACGTAAGGCTTCAATTAAAGTTGATTTACCTGCATTGGTTTCACCATAAAAAGCAATAGTAAAACGTTTCCATTCACTATTTTCTTTTAATTTTTCTAGTTCTTCTTGGATATGGTTATTGAGTAAATTTAAGTTACCCATTGCATCAGAAATATCTTCTGCTAATCGAGCATCAAGTTGTTTTTCCGTTAATTTTTCTGTAACAATGTTTATTTGTTTCTGTATTTGTTCATAAATTTCGTTGGATAGTTCGCTCATGGCTTCCCTTTCATTTATTGATTTTTTATTAATTTTATGGTGATGGTAAATCACTATATTGAAAATATTTTAGATAAGTATAAGATATTTTTAAATGTTTTTTTTTGATGAATAATCAGAAAGATAGTAAAAAATTTATTAAGAACCTATCCCTGAAGGGGCATGTATTCAATATTTATATCATCATTGTTCGAGTTCCTTAAATGTCCCAATGAACTTACCATGTATTTCTGTTAACTTTGAGTATAGTACCAGCTAAATTTAGCTGGTACACAGTAAATTACCCAACTAGCGATATCCCTCTTATCCCGCCTTCAATAATACTTCCCCTATCAGCCGATTCAATAAAATCAGCCCACCATTCCATCATAGGGCGTCTTTGCTCTAAGTAATCACTGCGGTTATAGGCACGTCTCACTTCGTTTTTATCGACGTGGGCGAGGGCGGCTTCAATAACATCGGGTGGGAAACCTTGTTCATTGAGTGCGGTACTGGCAATTGAACGTAGACCATGAGAAACCAAGACACCACCGAATCCAGCGCGTTTTAATGCTGCATTGACGGTTTGGCTATTCATCGGTTGGGTAGGCTTGATTCGGCTAGGAAAGATAAACTCACGATTACCACTTAATGGTTTCATTAGCTCTAAAATAGCTAAAGCAGCGTCAGATAACGGAACAGTGTGCTCACGGTTCATTTTCATTCTGGCAGCGGGGATCTTCCATTCCTTGGTTTCAAAGTTGATTTCGTCCCAGCGAGCTTCAGCGGCTTCGGCAGGGCGCGAGATGGTAAGTAGCTGCCACATAAATAAGCATCGAGTCGATAGGCTAATACTAGCGGTACGCATTGTCTGCATGAGCTTTGGTAGCTGATCAGGGGGAATACTTGGCATATTCTTTTTCTTAGGTTTCTCAAAAGCTTTGCCAATATTGATGCTTGGTACGGCATCAATTAAGCCAGTATTTTGAGCATAAATCATTACTTCATTGATACGCTGACAAAGGCGACGAACAGTTTCTAGCGCACCTCTAGCTTGAACCGGTTGTATTGCTTGAACCAATATATACGCTTTGATATCAGTAATGCTGATATCGCCTATAGCGGGAAACACATCTAGTTCAAGTGAACGCCATATATCATTACCGTAGTTTTCTGTTACAGTGGACTTCTTCACTTCCCACCAACGTTCAGCAACAAGTTGAAAGGTATTTGCCTTAGCTTCTAAGGTATTACGAACTTGTTCTTTGTGGTGATCTTGTGGGTCTATCTGTTTAGCGAGCAGCGTTCTTGCTTCAAGGCGGTAACTACGTGCATCAGCAAGGCTGACGGCAGGGTAAGAACCAAGGCTCTTTTTAGCTCGTTTCTTAGTGAGAGGGCGAATGTAGCGAAATGACCACAGCTTGCTTCCATTGGATTTAACCAATAGCTCTAATCTGAAGTGGTCAACTAATATTGGCCACACTATTAGACTGTTTGTAAAACAGTCGCTCGGATTCATTTGGCGTCAATCCCCCGTTATACCAGTGGGGTCTGATGCCGCTGTAATACCCTGTGATATAACCGATAATTCTACGCTCTGCTTCTTTCAGGCTTTCATAACCCATTGACGGCATCCATTCATGTTTTAAACTTCTAAAAAATCGCTCCATTGGGCTATTGTCCCAACAGTTTCCCCGTCGGCTCAGACTTTGGGTGATTTGATAACGCCATAATCGTTGACGGTATTCAAGGCTGGTATAATGACTCCCTTGGTCACTATGAAACATCAGCCCTTTTGGCTGCCCCCGCATTTCCCAAGCCATTTGCAGGGCTTTTAATGTCAATTGGGTGTCGGGGGACGTGGAGAGTGCCCAACCAACCGGTTTCCGGGCAAAAAGGTCTAACACGACAGCGAGATAAGCCCATCGCTTTCCCGTCCAAATATACGTCACATCGCCACACCACACTTGGTTGGGGGCCGTAACAGAAAATTGGCGGTCGAGTAAATTTGGGATGTCGACATGTTCTTTACGCCCGCGTTTATACCGATGTTTTACGTGCTGGCAACTCGTAATCCCAACTTCTTTCATTAACTTACCAGCAAGATAACGGCTCATTTTCACACCGTATTGAGCCGTCACTATCATGGCTAGAGTCCTTGCACCCGCAGAGCCGCCACTTAAGTTCCAAGCCTCTTTAACTAAGCTTCGTTTAATCACTCGTTCTCCGTCCGGTACGGCATTTTTCATCCGATGATACCAGTGACGATAGCTGCTGCGATGACGTTCAAAAAGTTGGCAAAGTGTTGTGACGGGGTAATGCGCTCTGAGTTTGTCGATTATCGTGAATCCTTCAATGAGTCCGACATTAAGAGCGCCGTAGCCTTTTTTAGGATTTCGTTTTCCATTTCAAGGCGTTGTATCTTTTTTTTCATCTCGCGAAGTTCAATCTGCTCAGGCGTAAGTGGGAGTCCTGTGGGTGTTTTACCTTGCCGCTCTAATCTTAATTTTTTAACCCAGCGATTAAGTGCGGCAAGGCTAACGCCCATTGCCTGTGCGGCTTTCGCCACGGAGTAATGATGGTCAACGACCATTTTAGCGGCTTCGAGTTTAAACTCTGCTGAATATTGTTTAACCATGTGCTCACCTGTGATGTTATTGAGGTAAGAATATCACCTCTACTCAGGTGGCCAAATTAAGTATGCCACTTCAATCCATCGCCATCATAGAGGACATAATCACTCTGTTTCGGCTTTGCTGCGTCGATCTCTTTTACTGATAAGGGTTTGGTTTGTCTTGCCATTTTGATGTTCCATTGTTTTTAGGCACCTCAAAAACTATAAAGGTTAACGAGGTGCCTATCAAGGTGCCTAAGATGATTGGATTTAATTAGGTGACATCAGACTACGCAGGACATAAAAAAGCCCGCAACTCATTGAGTTAGCGGGCTTTTCAGTCTTCTTTGGACGTCCTTAGAAGATAATTTGGTGGAGCTGGCTTGAAGCTCCTCCCCAATACAACTAGTTGATTCTTCTATCTATGTCGATGAGGTTAATGGCACAATAGTGTGGCACAGTTAGTTTATGGCTACAAGCGTGGGCATTGAGGTTTACTTTCAGTTCAACTCCCTTTTAAGGAGCTGAACTCAATTCTGTTTTCTATGGTGCTGTTGCAAGTTTTTTATAGCCAATTAGTGTTTCAGTATCAGTAAAGTGAGATTCCCAATGCGGTAATCTTTGTTTTCCAGCAACCATTATTGGAGCTAAATCTGACGCTTTATCTATTCCAATAAGGCATTTAATTTTATTAAAATAAGTTTTAGAACTTGCTCTAACAAATATTTCTAATGTTGGATTGAATCGATTAAGATATAGCATTGTTTCAGGATACCAGCGACTATATTCACCACGATGGAGAACTGATGATCTTAAGTATAAAATAAAATCAGCCTGCATTATATGATTAAAAGCGATATCAGTATGAGCGTTTCTTTGTTCTAATAAGTCTGCTCGTAGAGATAATCGTCTGAGTTCTAGTCGGCTATTTCTATATTCAAATGATTTTAAATATTCACGAAAAATATCATAGCCGACCATTACATCTCTGCCCAAACTGGATATATTACCGACATAATATTGCTGTGTAATAAACTGGTTAGCTAATATAAACCTTTCATTTTTAATAAGTATTGCTATGAGATATAAGTATAATTCGTGAATAATAAATTTGAAGTTATCATAATCCCAATCTGACCATTGACTAGTGTTAGGTGGTGAATACATATAAGGAATCAATGACTCAAAGAAATTGTGAAGTTTTGAAATATTTTCTTCTGTTGGAGCATATTGAGCTATACTTGTAAATAGAGAGATAGCCTCATTTCTGAATGGTAGGAACTTTTCTATATTATCGATAACTTGATCATCAAACTCGCCAGTTTTTTCTGTAATTCTAAAATTTTCAAGGTTATTGGCAAACATTGTTAGGTATTCATCAATAGCACCAGCCATGAAAGATTTATTTTCACGAATTGCAGTAACTGCTCTTTTATAACATGCTGTTGTTCCAAGAGTGATGCTGTCAGAATCATCAAGAAATGATGGGCGTTTGCCTATTTCAGGCTTAACAAATAGTGGCTTATTATAAATCCAGCGTAATAGTTGCTCAAAGCCCTCGTTATAGTTGTCTTGTTCACTGAAATCTATATACATTCGAGATTTGTAATAAACAGGCAAGTATGCTTTTCCACTACTATCTTTTTCTGTAACAATAGCAACAAATTTGCTTTGCTCTTGCTGCTGGTATACTTCACTCGATATGATCTGTGTCTCTGTGCCAACTCCGCCAGCTCTGCCATTTGCTTTTTCAGCATACATTTTATCACTGATGATTATTACTTTTTGTATTTCAGGATCAGTAACCATTTTTTCCATGAATGCAATGGCATCATGGCCTTCTTTTAAATCCCATTTGTCTAAAATAGCTTCAACGCCAGACTCCCTTAATTCAGTAGCTAAATTCAAGACAAATTGCTCATGGTCAGGGTTAGACCAACTATACGAAATAAATAATTTAGGGTTGTCCATAAGTTCATCAATTCCGAAAATCAGAGTTAAGTATTCAGGCTGAATTATAACTTCTTGGAGATGAAATGAAAATCAAAAATGCTATATATAGTTGTGATATCCTCATAAATGTACAATATGTTGTTTTTCATCTTGAGTCTTGAGTGTCGGACAATTAAGGGGAAATCAAAGAATCTTTAATTTCAATAGGTTAAAAGTTAAGTAGATCAAAATAAACGGCAGGATAATTAGAAAACATTAATGCTTAACATACTAAATGTGAGTTGAATATCTTTAAATTGTGACGTACTTCATTAGCAATACGTTGAAAATCGAATTGATTAGATAGCCTAATTTATCTATATGTCATATGCTAATTCATATAGGGAATAATGTTTAGTTGGTATAGGTATATGTCAAAGAATCCACTTGCAGAAGCGCAGCTGAAGTGGTCAACTAATATTGGCCACACTATTAGACTGTTTGTAAAACAGTCGCTCGGATTCA
>RWZD01000157.1_pt1 | contig 12197 bp, 13 predicted proteins | sample 2187771 | NCBI WGS metagenome assembly RWZD01 (sample SAMN10531866, study PRJNA481165) | viral metagenome | isolation source: viral particles purified by filtration and ultracentrifugation from about... | place: USA: Tennessee
GCCACCGGCACACTGTCCGTCACCGGCCCTGCCACCAACAGCGGCACCTTTTATCTGACGGTATGCGGTATGCGACTGGATATTGCCGTCACCGCCGGGGACACCGCTGAGATGATTTGTCAGTCCGTCACCGATACCGTGAATGGACAGACTGCCCTGCCGGTTAAGGCGGCTCTGACCCCCGGTGAGAACGACAAAAAACTTATCACGCTGACAGCCCGCCAGACCGGTGAATACGGTAATGACATTCATCTGGCGGCCTCATGCACAGCCAAAGGTGTCACACAGACCCTGACCGCTATGCAGGGCGGTGAGAACAATGCGGATATTCAGCCTGCACTGGATGCCGTTTTTGCTGCCGGTCATAACATTATTGTACCGCCGTTCTCCGACAAAGAGACTCTGCTTAAACTGCGTACACACCTGGAAAAAACAGGCGGGCCGCTGGAGCAACGCGGCGCGGTGGGTGCCGCAGGCTGGACAGGAACACTCAGTACCGGCACCACACTGGCATCTGATATCAATGACGGGCGCACAACCATTGCCTGGTATCCGGGATCGTCAAAACTGCCCTGTCAGCTGGCGGCAGGTTACGGTGCCATCATCGCCTTTGAGGAAGATCCCGCGCGTCCGCTGAATAACCTTGAAGTTAAAGGGCTGGATGTTGCGCCGGTGAATTTCTGGGCGGGACGTAATGAGCAGGAAAATGCACTGCATAACGGGCTGACCCCGTTTGAAGTGGGTCCGGGTAATAAAGTACAGATTGTCCGCGCCATCACCACCTACACGAAGAATCCTGAAGGCGTAAATGATACGGCGCTGCTGGATTTAACCACCATCCGCACACTGGATTATACCCGTGTGGCGTGCCGTGAACGTATCTCGCAGCGTTTTCCGCGCGATAAACTCAATGAGCGTACCCGTCAGAAAGTCCGTTCCGAGCTGCTTGATGTGCTGATTAAACTTGAGGAGGAAGAAATCCTTGAGAACGTCGAGGCCAACAAAGGGCTGCTGATTGTTGAGCGCAACGGGAAAGATTCAAGCCGCCTTGATGCGCAGATTCCGGCTGATGTGGTGAACGGTTTACATATTTTCGCGGGTCGTATTGACCTGTATGTCTGATGAGGTGACACATGTTAGAAGAATATGCAGGCGCGATTGTCCTTGAAATCGACGGCCGTGAAGTTGAGGTCACGGATATGGATGTGCAGGAAGTCACTGGCCGCAAGCTGGTGAAGACCATGAATAAAACCGGGCGTGCCAAAGGCTTTATGCGCGGTATCGCCACCTATGAAATATCCGTTTCAGTTGTGATCCCCCTGAACGGGGATATGAACTGGGCGGATATTGAAGGCTCTAAACTGACCCAGTACCCGCTGAGCGGCTCCGGTGGTCGTCGTATCTCGTATCTGGACTGCTTTGTGACCGAAGTCGGTGAAAAATATTCCACTGATAACGAAGCCAAACGCGACCTGAAAATGAACGCATTACGTAAGGTGATCGAATAATGGAACAACCGGAAAAAAATATCCCTGTCCCCGTGGACACCATCGGTTCTGTACCGGCTAAGCTGCTGTACGGTGTGGATTTTAACGGTGTTCTGCAGTTTGATTATGCCGTCCGTATCCCGGTGATGCGCGATATTTATGATGCACTGGATGAAACGGAAGAATCCACCGGGTCATCAACCGGCGGGAAGTCAGATATTTATTACCGTCTGGCACTGCTGCAACGCACGATCACAAAGCTGGGTGATATTCCGCCGGAAGACATCACCACGGAATTGCTGATGAATGAACTGCTGGAAGAGGATTACAGCATTCTGGATGCCGCGCAGACTGACGCTAAAAAAAAGCGGAGAGAACTGAGGAGCGCCGCAGAACCTTCCGGCAAATAGCCCTTGCCCTGGGCAAATACGGTCTGACCGAAGATGCCCTGCTTTCAATGAGCCGTCCTGAACTGGACGGCTGGATTGATGCCCTGAATCACCTCCACGGCGTGAAGCCGAAGAATAAAACAGATGCGAAACACACCCGTATCCGTTCCCGCCGTCAGAAAAAACAGAAACAAGGATAATCATGGCCCGTGAATTTAAGCTGTCGATGGTGCTTTTCGCGCGGGATGAGGCATCCAAAGCTATCACCCGCTCCCTGCGTGAGAGCATCAAAGAAACCCAGAAAGCCGAACAGGCACAGGAAAAACTGAATCGCCGTCAGAAGACAACGGCGCAGGATGCGATCAGTCAGGGGCGCTCTAAAACTGAGGACATGAAGCGCCAGTCCCGTGCGTATGAAACGCTCGGTATTCGTTCAGAACGTGCCATACAGCGTGAAATCAGCCAGACCATTGCCGCCTATAACCGCCTTGCCCGCAGTGGCATGATGTCCGCTGATGAGCAGGGCCGCGCCTTTGACCGGATGCGTCAGCGTGTCGGGCAGCTGCGTGGTGAAATGAAACAGATGAGCAATATGAAGCTCGGCAATATCGGCAATGGCATGGTGACGGCTGCAGGTGGTCTGTATGCCGGAGCAAGAGTTATTGCAGAACCGGTGAAGCGGCAAATGTCGTATGAAGAACGACTCGCATATATGACCAATACCGCATTCAGTGACCGTAATGCAGAGGGCCGTATTGATGGCATCAAAGAGCTTGACGGTCTGGTCAGAAATGCTGTGCAGCAAGGCGGCGGAACGAAAGAAAGTGCGGCTGATTTGCTGGATAAAATGCTGGCAAAAGGCGTGTTCAGTACCGATGAAATCTACAAGATGATGCCTGACCTGCAGGCGTATGCAACGATGTCACAGGTCAGTGGTGAAGAACTGGCAACCATGATTGAAGCCCTGAAAGATTTCGGTATCAGTGACCCGGACAAAGTCATGAAAGCACTCGACATGAGTATTAAGGCCGGACAGGAAGGTGCTTTTGAATTTACTAACATGGCCCGTTGGCTGCCGAAGCAGTTAGCCAGCTCTAAAGTTTTAGGTTACGACGGGCTGGATGGTTATGCAAAGATTCTGTCTTACAACCAGGGTGCGATGGCAACAGCCGGTTCGCAGGATGAGGCCGGTAATAACCTGTCTAATTTACTGTCAAAACTTATCAGCAGTGACCTGGTCAGCACCGCAAAAGGGATCAAAGTTGACGGCTACGGCATAGATATCACCAAAACTTTATTGAATGCCAAAGAGAAAGGCATCGATCCGGTCACGGCTGTCGTCAAACTGACGGATGTTATTGCATCACAAAACCCTGAGTTTAAAAGGCTTCAGGGTGAAATTACAAAAACGAAAGAAAACTCACCTGAGCGCCAGCGGTTGCTTGAATCACAAAACCGGATACTGGAAGGTTCTGCGGTTGGCCAGTTAATCACTGACCAGCAGGCACGGATGGCATTACTGGCCTTACGTGCCCGTCAGGGGTATATCAAGGATGTTGAGACTGAAGTTAATAAACAGCAATATGCCGCTCCCGGTCAGGGAGAAGGTGCAATTCAGAAAGAAGTGATATTCAGTCAGAACGCATTCAAATTACAACAAGCACAGAACCAGGCTGAATTTGCCGAAATGGATGCTGTTAAACCTATCTCAGATGCTGTCGGGACATTATCAGAAAAATTCACGCAACTCAGTAAAGACTTTCCTGTTTTTACCTCGGCTATGATGGGGGCTAAAACCGGTATTGAAGCCATGACGCAGGCTGCTGTTGCTTTTGCTGCGCTTAAATTTCTGTTCAATGGCAAAGGTGGTATTCCCGGCCGTGGCGGGTCTGCAGGTGGTGTGATTGATACCATCACCGGCGGTGATGCTGTACCTGTAAAAATCACTAACTGGGAAGGGATGCCTGACCGTGGTGATGGTTCAATATTCGGAGAGATTCTAAAAAAATTCGGTCTTTATGCTGAGACCATCAGCTTTTTTAATGACTCTGTTGATGATAAAAAACTGGAAGAAACCCGTAACAAAATCACAGATAAAGCAGACAAGGAATACATCGGCGCCGGTATTGATCCCAAAGATAAAAACGGATGGATACCAACGGATGTTGATATCTGGTGGAAGAACCTCGGGCGTGATGATGCTGATATCCGGCAAAAGCGGGATGAACTGATGTCCGTTCCTGCATACGGTGCGCCGCTGGCTCCGGAGGATATTGCCAAAGCAAGTACAGCTATCGCGGCAAATGCCATCAGTGAGCTGATAAAGAGTCAGCAACGGGCACCATTGCCGATTGAGGTTCGTTCCGTGGTAGAGCTTGACGGTCATGTTGTGGCTGAAGCCGTGAATAATATTAACGGTAACGATGCCGGACGTACCACCGGAGGTGAACTGTGAATACCGCCTGGCGCAATGATTTACAGGATGCCTCATACCGTGGAGTACATTTTGATGTGACCAGTGCGCAGGACAGTGTTTCCCGCGATACATCCGTTCATGAGTACCCTTTCGTTGACGGTGGTGATGTTATTGATTTGGGACGTAAACCGCGTAACTTCCGGTTTAATGCCCTGTTATGGGGTGATGATTACCGGGTTAACCTGGACAATCTCGTCGCCGCTCTGGAGGAATCCGGATACGGGGAGTTAGTTCACCCTGTCTGGGGATTTGTCGAAAAAGCGCAGTGCATTGAATACCAGGTAAAACACGAAGCGGAAGGTGTCGACACCTGCACGGTTGAGCTGGTGTTTCTGGATGCGGCCACCGGCACCTCTGTCGCGCAGGCACACCCGGAACAACTGGGTGACAGTATTTTCGATAAAATAAACGAACTCAGTGAACGTGCCGCAGACCTGTTTGAGCAGGCAATGGCACCGGTTAACGAGGGGTTACGCTACCTTGAAAAAGGCAAAGCCGCTTTATCCGGAATGACCAATACTATTACCATTATGCGTGGTGATATCAGCTCTGCCGTCAGTCAGGGCATCAGTTATCTGACATATCCCCGTGCTTTTATCAGTGACATGGTGTCCGTGATGGACATCCGCACCAGTGCTGTCGGTGACCTGCTTGACCTGAAATTCAGTGATGTGGTGAGCACATCATCAGGTCAGTCCGGTTCCTCACGGACGGCATCGTCCGCTGTTCCGCGTACTCAGAGTAACGGTTATCTGCCGGACTCCGCATATGCCCCCTCCGTAGCGGAAAGCGGTGTCAGTGCCACCACACTGTTATCTGCCTGGAGTGACAGCGTGGCGGTTGCGGATGAGCTGACCATGCTGCCGGTGCAACTGGTTCAGGGGGAGCGTGAAGGCCCTGTGCCGATGCCCGGCAATGCGCAACCGGATGATGTCCGTGACCTGACTACCGCCGGTTATATTATAGCCTCCGCCACACTGTCCTCACTGGTGACTCAGGTACTGAGTGATGATGTTCAGCCTGACAATCTGTCTCCTGACGATATTGAAACGCTGGTGAATACGGTGCGGGAATCGACGCAGAAAGCGATTGATGAGGTGCGTGAGCATTACGGTGACCGGACACAGCAGTTGAGTGCAGATAGTCACCCAGTGGGGCTGTTGTGGCACAACGTGGTGTCACAGCTTAAAACCATTGCACTCGACGTGCAGGATTTGGGGCTGCTGGTCATCACCCGCCGCCCGCCGCTGACCCGCAGGTGCTGGCACATTTATGGTACGGGGATTATTCCCGTGCCGCAGAGCTGCACCGCCTGAATCCGAAGGTACGTGACCCTAATAACCTGAGCGCGGGGGATATTATTAATGCCTATGCCAAATGATGACCGGTTAGAAAAAATCACCCTGTTAGTGGGCGGCCATGCGTATTCTGACTGGAAAACCTACCGTATTGACAGCGATTTTCTGAAAGCAGCTGATGCCTGGCAGTTATCCCTCGGCATTCGTGACGGTGCATTTAATGTGGATGCTGTCAGGGGTGCGCCGGTAAAGGTGAAAATGGGGGATGATGTGGTGCTGTCCGGGCGTATCGATACCATCACACGGGATATTTCCCGCCGTGGTATTACTCTGAGCCTCAGCGGACGCGATGACGGCGGTATCTTAATCGACTGTGCCGCGCCGGTATTCAGTGCCCGTCAGCTGAATCTGAGTGAGGTTATCAGCAGCGTTGTCCGCCCGTTGGGGATCACCCGGATAAAAATTCAGGCCGATAACATGATCCGCAGTGACCGTATTCAGATTGAACCCGGCGCGACTAAGCGATTGAACGAGTGCTTGGAAATCATCCACTCTGAGGATGGAAAGGTTATTATTTCACTGTCTGAAACCCGAAGTATACAGGGCTGCTTTTCCGAGCTGACGCTGCTGGCACAAAGTCATGCATCCGGTACTAAAAATCAGAAGCTGAAAACAAAACCGGTTGATGTTTCCCGCAGTATCCCGCAGGCATTCACGGTCAGTATTGAAAGTGATGATGATACCGGCACCGGTGATGCAGATGACGGTCAGTCCGGCACGAATAATATGCGGATAAAAATCGGTGACCCGTCAGTACCCTATTACCGGCCGCAGATTATCACAGCCGGTGATGTGGACAATCAGGCTCAGCTGCAATACCGCGCAAAAAAGGCAATGGCGGATGCCCGGCTGTCCGGGCTGGATATCACTGCTGAGGTGTTTGGTCACCGCACAGACAAAGGCGAACTCTGGGAGCCGGGGCAACGTGTCCGGATTAAAAGCGAGCTGCACGGTATTGACGGTATTTTCTTTCTGATGGGACGCTCTTTTAACGGAGGCCGTCCGGGCGGGCCGGTCACGCAACTGCGGTTTAAAGAAGATGGGGTCTGGATTCCGGATGTGTACACGCAGAAAGCGAAAAAAGGGAAAAAGAAGAAAAAAGGCAAAGACCAGCTCCGTGCGGTAAATCTGGAGAAATGATCATGTGGAGCAAAATTAATCAGCGTATTAACAGTGCATTAAATGCCATAAGAATGCCGTTCAGGGCGCGTTTAAACAGCATTGACAGCAGCGGTAAAGTTCAGACTATTCAGGCGGAGGGGCTGGCAAAAGAAACCCTGCAGGGGCTGGAGCTGCTACAACAGTACGGGTTTACCTCAAACCCGCTTCCGGGCACGATGGCGGTGGTCATTCCTGTCGGCGGTAAAACTTCGCACGGCATTGTGGTGGCAACTGAACACGGCAGTTACCGCCTTGCCGGACTGGAATCCGGCGAAGTGGCACTGTACACCGATGAAGGTGCAAAAATCGTTCTGAAGCGCGGAAAAATCATTGAGGTTGACTGTGATGTTTACCGGGTAAACTGCAAAGAATATGAAGTGAATGCGGAAAGCAAAGCAGACTTTAACACACCTGAAGTCACCACCAGTCAGCGCCTTACGGCAATGGAACAAATCACCGGTAACGGCGGGATGTCAATTAAGGGTGGCACCGGTTCCGCTTTTGAGGGTAATATCAGCCAGACATCCGGCAGTTATGAAACTTCCGGCGATGTTAAGGCCGGTGACATCTCACTGACCGGCCATGAGCACACCAACGGCAACAACGGCGGTAATACCGGTAAACCAGTCGGTTAACCTGATGAAGTGCTGAACCCTCTCAACTGCTCCCTTTTGTCTGTGCTGCTAAATTGGCGGCATGGACAGACTCTTAAACTCCCTGACAGGCGACTACACCAACACCCGGACAGACTCTCTCGCCAATGCGGTTTATCTGCGCTTAATGACGCCTCTCGGCAGCTACTGGGCAGATAAAACACTGGGTTCCCGTCTGCATGAACTTGGGCGTGAAAAAGACGTATCCCGGGTTTACCGCCTCGCGCGTCAGTATGCTGAACAGGCACTGAAACCGCTGACGGCTGACGGTCGTGCGACCTCGGTTGAGGTGAGTGTACACAGTGACGGTCATCATCATGCACTGTTGTGGATCACCGTTACTGATGCCGGAGGGCGTGTCCGTACCTTTAAACACCAGGTAAGGATTGCGTAATGTTTATCACCCCGGGCTTTGCTCAAATCCGCAGTGAGATTCTGCGGGATATCAAAAACCAGCTTCCGGATGCAGATACCGGGCCTGACAGTGATTTTTTTATCCGTGCCTCTTCCGTTGCCAGTGTTGCCACCGGCATTTATCAGCATCAGTCATGGATTGTTCGCCAGATTTTTGCGGACACCGCCGACAGTGATTTTCTTGAGCTGCACGCCAAAACCCGCAACCTTATCCGCAAACCGGCAACCACTGCATCCGGCACAGCAGACTTTACCGGCACACCCTATGCCGTTCTGCCTGCCGGACAGGAAATCCGGGGCGAAACGCTCAGTGTCATCACCACACAAGAGGTGGTGATTGATGAGGATGGCAAGGCCTCCGCCACGGTCAGCGCCACAGTTCCCGGCACCACTTCAAATACCGGTGTCATTACCCCGGCTGAGCTGGTCAGTGCCCCTATGGGCGTTAACAGCCGTGTGCTCATTCAGCCGATGAACGGCGGGACGGAGAAAGAAACAGATGCGGCATTACTGGCCCGTTATCTGGATTTGATCCGCCGTCCCCCGGCTGGCGGTAATAAATATGATTACCGCCGCTGGGCACTTGAAGTCCCCGGAGTGACCAATGCTTTTGTTTACCCGCTGCGCCGTGGTATCGGCACGGTGGATGTGGCGATCACCTCAGCAGATGGTCTGCCCTCACAAGACATTATTGATGCTGTACAGGCACATATCGATGATGTACGTCCGGTCACGGCAAAAAACTCACTGGTGCTTGCCCCGGTCATCCGGCATATCGATTTTGATATTGAAGTCCGCCCTGACGGTATCTCACCGGATGCCGCAGGTATGCAGGTGAAAGAAGAGATTAAGGCAGTGATGTCCCGGCTGGCTCCGGGCGAAAGTTTTATCCGCAGTGAGGCTGAAACGGCCGTATCACTGATTCCGGGTATTCGTGACCGCCTTTTTGTACTGCCTGCAGGCAACGTCACGGCACTGGTCGATGCTGACCATCTTGAGTGGCTGCAACCCGGCGCCATCACCGTGAGGATGATGGTATGAAATCCCTGCTGAAGCTCCTGTTGCCGCCGGTCAGTTATGCCACTGATGCCCCTGTACTGGATGCAGAACTGCAGGCAGAGGCTAACCAACTGACAAAGGCACAAGGTCAGGCTGAGCGGGTCAGAAACGGGTTAACCCCGTTCTTTTCGGATGCGTTACTGTCTGACTGGGAACGGGTACTGGGATTGACAACGGATTACAGCCAGACCTATCAGCAGCGCCTTGAAATGGTGCTGTTCAAGCTGTCAGAGACCGGCGGGCTGTCTATTCCGTATTTTATCCATCTTGCCGGGCGGATGGGATACCGGATCACCATTACTGAGCCACAACCGTTTCAGGCAGGTGTAAATCGTGCAGGTGACCGGCTGATGCACAAAGATGCGTTATGGGTCTGGGCCGTGAATGTGCATGGTTCCAAAGTGCAGCCATACCGTTTCCGTGCCGGTGTGTCCGCTGCAGGTGACCGGCTGACGGTCTATGCAGATTCCGTGCCTGAAAGCCTGTTTCAGGACTTAAAACCCGCTCATACCTATTGTTATTTTACTTATCAGGAATCGTGATATGCAGAATTTAATGCCGCCAGTCGATACCAGTGACAATGCTTTTCACGATGGTGATCCGACGACAGGCCAGCTTGGCACCATCGTTACTGCCGAATGGCTTAATAACGTTCAGGGAGCGACCCGTGACACTCAGGCAGAAATTATTGCTGTACTGACAAAAGCCGGTATGCAACCGAACCCGCAGAAAAAAAACCAACTGGCAGAGGCTATAGGCCTGATTATTGGCAGTGGCAACTATGCGACCAGCGGAGATTTGACGCTGGGGTTGAGTAAGAAAATTGATAAAACTAGTATTGCTCATCAGCTTGGCAACGATACCGATAAAGTAGCGTCACTACATTTAGTGACAACTGAACTGGGTAAAAAAGCCCCGTTGAATGTCGCAGACGGCAAGCTCGCCAAAGACCAGAACGGCGCAGATATCCCGGACAAACCGAAGTTTATTGAAAACCTTGGTTTACCGGAAAAGTCTCAGCCGAAGGGAGATTATGCGGACGGCAAGGCATTTCAGTCACTTCTCGGTGATGGTGCATCAATAGCGGAATTATCAGGAAAATTTGTACTGGCATTAAAAGAGGACGGCTCTGTAGGATTATATTCCAGTAATAACAAAAGATACTTGTGGTACATCTCAGGTGGTAATTTAAAACAAGAAATCGGTTCCGACTCTGGCGGCATAATGAGCCAGAAAGCTGTTACCGATGCCCTTAATCACCTTACTCCACTGTCATCATTCACCAGCGGCGCGGGATGGATAAGATTCCCAGACGGAACCATCATTCAGCAAGGCGTGAGCATAGCAGGGCAGTTAACATACCCGACTACAATCAATTTCCCGATCCCGTTCACCTCTCCTCCTACTGTCATCGCCTGTTTTGACTCAGCAAGCAATAAAGCGACAGATTGCCCGTCATTTGCCACGTCAGCGTCTGGTGGAGGACTTACTGCTTTCTATCTGATGAGTTCAAGAGCGACTGGCGGTGAAAGTGCCGGGGCGAATTGGATAGCGATAGCAAAAGGAAAATAAACATGAAATATATCTTTGATAAAAAAACGAATGCTTTCTACCCCGTAGCCATGAAGCAAGAATATGAAAATGCAGAGATGTGGCCAGAGTCCGGCGTTGAAATTACAGAGGAAGTCTTTGCATCATTCCAGAATCCGCCGGAAGGTAAAATGCTTGGTTCGGATAAGAAAGGTAATCCAGTGTGGGTAGATACTCCGCCACTGACACATGAGCAATTAGTTGCTATTGCCGAATCACAAAAGCAGGCTTTGATTGCCGAAGTCCATAAAGAAACAGAAATGCTGAGAACTAAACTCGCCCTCGGTCGCATCAAAGAAGATGAAAAGGCGCTGTTAAATGCCTGGCTGGATTATCTGGATGAACTGGAAGCGGTAGACGTATCCACCGCTCCCGATATCATCTGGCCTGTTAAGCCGGTCGCGTAGGCCATACCACATCAGCCCCGAGGGAAGTGTCAACACGGTTGAGCATAACCCGGTATGTTTTCCATTCTTTCAGGGCTGATATTTCTTCTGGTGTGGCGATATCCAGATCGACCGCATCCTGTAGCGGTGCAATGGTTGCGGTGGTTCCTGCAATCAAATCCTGTTTTTTAGCTTCCGCTTCTTCTGCTAACTCTTCATGAGACCGTGGTGGTACATCAGCCCATGACGGCATTCCATCACCCCCGCAGACCCGAGCTTTTCCCGCTGGCGGGGTTGAACTGAATTTTTTAAAAATATCATCACCTATACTGATAAGGTCTGATAAATCCCACCCCGCCTGTTCATACTCACCGAGCATGGACTCAGGAAAGAAATTGTTATGCGATGGTGACCATTTGTAATCGCTCATATCAACTCCCAAAAGCTAAATAATAAACAGCGTAATTACCCTGTTTGTTTGTGTAGATATTAAATCTATCCTTTCCTGGTACATAAGTGTTGAATGATACCGTGTCAGCATAAAGACCATCGCTCACCAGGGTGACAATGACGCTTGAACAGGCATTAGGGAACGGGATAGGGAAATAAACGCCGTTGCCTGATAAGCCTGAAGCAATGTTATTGGCATTTCCTCCCATCATAACCATGCCGCCCGGTAGTTTATGCCAGAATGAATTAGTATTTGAACCGGATTGGAATGAATTCATATCCGGGATCTGATTAGCACCAACTCCGACATTTCGCTGCGCTGCAGCTCCCAAGTCCAAGTAGGTTCTGAGCTCACTTTCATTTTTACCGCTTAAATCAGTTAGAGTCTGATTTGACGGCTGCGCACCGACATCGGTAGCAGTCGGCTTTCTTTTGTCATGGTAAAGCTCGGTTATTTCAGGTAAGTCGTCATATGTCTGACGACCAATAAATGCCCGGAAGTCGGCACCGTAGGACACAGCAACCTGCCCCCACTCTTTTATGGTTGGCCCAGCGGACTGCATAATTGTCACGCTGGATGGATATAAGTTGTTTTTCTGGTGAGGTTCATACATGAATCCACCGACATGGTCGCTTCCGGCTGCGCTGCCCTGACGCTTGCCGCCAACTCCGAAATTGCCCTTGAGCAACACTTCTCCCAAACCAACCTTTTGTGAAGAGGGATTTTAATATACGTAAATTCACCTACTTAGGGTCTAAATCTGATAACCTGAT
>RWZD01000158.1_pt1 | contig 12099 bp, 14 predicted proteins | sample 2187771 | NCBI WGS metagenome assembly RWZD01 (sample SAMN10531866, study PRJNA481165) | viral metagenome | isolation source: viral particles purified by filtration and ultracentrifugation from about... | place: USA: Tennessee
AAAAGCCGATATCACTTCTGAAAAGGGTCGAGGATTAGATGCAATAGATGAAGAATTGGAAAATAATAAAAAGCTCAGGCAAGAACTTCAAAGTAATCATGATGCGCAAGAAATCGGGACAGAAGAATATCGCCTGCAGAATGATCAACTTAATGAACAGGATAGAAAGTTAAATAAAGCAAAGGAAGAATTAGAAAAAATTAATAAGCTTGCTGAAGAAACAGGCTATAAAAAAGAAATTGATGTATCTACAAATCCGAGCATGGAAAGAATTGATAATTTACTCACAAAACCAGTTAGAAGGACGATGTTTATCGATCAAATGCTAGGAGCAAGCCCAGCCATGTATGCCAAAGGTACAAAATGGCATCCAGGAGGACCTGCAATATTAGGAGAAGAAGGACCCGAACTAGTGCGAGAAGGCCAGCATTGGTCTGTTAGAACACTTGGATTATACAATGATCTCAAACGGGGAGCCCAAGTATTTACAGCGAAACAAACCAAAAGAATGCTAAGTATGATACCTAAATATGCTGACGGTGCAGGAGTAAGTAGACAGATGGCACGTAATTTGCAGGCAACTAGTCAAAATTTAGCAGTTAGACAAAACTCAGTTAATAATCAAGTAGTCGTCAGTGTAGAAGCTTCTGATGTAATTATTGACGGAAGAGTGGTTGGTCACATCACATGGAAAACTGTAAAAGAAAAAATTGATCGAAGTACGGCTAGAAAAAGGGGAACATAATTATGAAAAGTAAATTTAATTTTACGATAAAAAACGAAAATGGAATTTACGATATGCATGAGTTGGGTATATGGGTTAACGATTTTGTGATATCCTCTCCTAGTCCGTATAGAAATAAAAGATATACTAGGCATGGTGTTAGGCTTAAGAACAGTAGAATGCGTGAAAGGTCTATTTTTATATCAATGCTTGTTGAAAGTGATAGTGTAATTGATTTTGACAATTTGACACACTTAATTTACAAAGCATTTTATAGTAAAGAAGAAATGACAATAACAAGAGATCTATTTCCGAAAACAGAAATTAGAGCCGTACAGGAACTTGAGTATGATATAAAAAATATTACCTGTAGTGATGGCACAGTGGATATAGAATTGAGTATGTATGAGCCTTACTTAATCGGTAACGAAAAGAGTATAACTGTTAACTCTGCTGATCAATATTTAATAAATGGTGAATCCTTTGCAGACTGGACAGCAACAATTGATTTTACAAAATCAGTGAGTAAGTATGAACTCGAACACGATCAAGGTAAAATCACTGTAAATTTTAACTTTGAACCTGGTGATGTGTTGTTCATCGATTTTGTTAATCGGGATATAATGTTGAATGACAATAATATGGATGTTGGGTTAAGTGTAGAATCAGTTTGGTTTTATCTTCAACCAGGATATAACCAATTAAAAGCAAGCAGTAAAACTGAGATGAAGTACAGAGAACGTTTTATATGAGGAGGTGACACATTGGCCGAGTTATATATCTTTAATCAGGATGACAAATTACTAACTATATTGTCAGAATCAACAGGGCTCACTAGTGCACCGTTTAGAGATGAACTAAACAAAGTACCTAGCGAGCCTTTTATATTTACAATTGATGCTGACGTAGACCGATCTAAATATGTTAAAGAAGAAAATAGAGTTGTTTTTCATGATCGGGAAGGATATTTACGTGAATATGTCATAAAAGAGATAGATGATAATAATGGCGTTGATGGACCTGAAACCGAAGCAATATGTATTCCTTCTTTTGTTGAAGAACTAAACAATAATATTGTTGTTGATCGACGATTTGTAGATAAAGAAGCACAGGATGCCTTAGATGCGGCACTTGAAGGTACACGTTTTACCGGAAATGTTGAAGCAAGCTTTGGTAAAGAATCGACAAATTTTTACTATTTATCATCCTTAAATGCAATTTGGAAAGTTCGGAATACCTGGGGTTTAGATATAAACCCAATTGTTTATCTCAATGCTAATAAAACTCATATAACCAAACGTGAAATACAACTCAAACAGCGTTTAGGCGCTGACAATGGTTTACGTTTTGAAATTGACCATAATATTGATGAAATACAGCGTACTGTATTAAGTTATCCAGTAACTGCATTATATGGGCGCGGTGCATCTCTCGAAACTGATGAAGGTGGTCATACAAGATATATTGACTTTTCAGATGTTGAATGGAAAAAGTCAAAAGGTGATCCTGTTGATAAACCTCTCGGACAAAAGTGGGTAGGAGATCCTAATGCATTACAAAAATATGGCTATAAAAAAGATGAACAACTTTTACATCGTGAAGGGATATTTTCTAATCAAGAATATGAAGATCCGAAAGAACTGTTGTTGGCCACTTGGAATCATCTTCAAGATGCATAACTAGTGCTAAATTTTTCCGCTCTTCTTCATTTAATTTTTTAACTTCTTCCAAGTTTTGAGCGTATGCATTACCTTGTTCAGATATGGCATTTACAGTGTTAGGAGATTTCTCAACAATCGTATCATTCAAAGATAAAAATTCTTCCATTTCATCATTTGTAAATCCCGATTTTTCTAGTAAGTTGGCCTGTTCTTCACTTAATTTTTTTAATGTTTCTTCACTATGATTCTTTTCCAACTCGTCCATGATATCCATATAACGAAGTACTTCATCTGTAGTTAATTGATTCTTGGCTTGTAGGTTTTCAAAGCGATCAATGACCGTATCTAAAGCATCAACTTCATCATATAAACCGTCAACTAAATCATAATTTATATCATGCAGTTTTTTCTTGTCAGATGTTAATCCACCAATCACCCACGAAAGACCTGTTATTCCCGCTATTGCTATACCTACAGGCCCTGCTTTGCCTAATAGGGACATTGCCCTTCCGAGATGCCCAACTACTGTTACTAAATTTCCTGCGATCCGTACTGCTCCGCCTATAATGGTGACCAAGTTTCCGACAATCACAATCACTGGACCAATGGCTGCAACTAAAGCGATCTTTTTAATTATGGCTTGCTGTTCTTCTTCAGTCATATCAGCAAATGCCTGCGCACCTTGTTCCAATGCGTTTACTAATGCAATACCTAAAGGTTCTAATGCCAACGTCGCTCTGTTTTTTAAACGTGACATTTTCTCTCCAAATGTCTCAGTTTCTTCTGCAGTTTCTTTAACTACATTTTTCGAATTTTGTAATGCTTTGACCCATTCGTCTACTTCAAAATGTCCGGCTCTAATATCGTCAGCAACTTTTGCACCTACCTTAGAACCAAATGCTTCACTTGCAATCGTAGTCGCACTTAAAATATCAGGTGCTACTTTAATTTCATCTAATAATTTATTAAAAGCACTTTCAGCATTCTTGGCACCATCTTTGGCCATTCTGTTAAGAACGATATTTAAAGATGACAATACTTCTTTAGGGTTAGCTCCAACCTTGTGGAAGCTTGAAAACAATGCAATTGACCTATCAAGATCAAAGCCCATTTCTTCAAATGCAGGACCTGCATCAATAACATATTCAGTCAATTCATTTACACCGATTCCGGACATTTGCGCTGCCTTTGTAAGTTTATCCATTACACCCGGCATAGCACGGACATCAACTTCAAGTGCGTTCATTAATCTACCAAGAGTTTTTGCAGACGTTGAAGCCTCAGTTTTATTAACTTTCGCATAATCAAGAGTTTGATTTGTTAACTTCTCTAATTCCTCACCCGTTGCCTCTGTAGATACATTTAACGCAGCCATTACTTCTGAGACTGTTTCTGCAGAATCAGTTGCTTCTCTGAATACATTTCTAAAACTTTTTTCTAAGTCTTCGAACTCTTCACCTGTTTTACCAGTAGTCATTCGTATGTCTTTCAGGGCCTTATCAATAACATCAGCAGCCTTATATACTAACCCACCACCAGCGACAATAGGTGTTGAAATGTTCATAGACCACGACTTACCAAAACTGGATATACCTTTACCGACATCTTGAATACCTTTACCAACGTCACTTATCTTTTTCCCTGCATTTACAATTGAGTCTGCATATTTTTTGGCTCGACTGGTGCCGTCTTTCATTGCTTCTTGTTGATCTTCTATTGCAACATTACTATCGTGTATAGCGTTTGCTATTTTTTGTTCTGATATTTGTAAGTCTAATAACTGATTTTCAAGTCTTCGCGCTTCTTCTGAGTTTTCTCCATAATATTCCTTGGCGCTTCTTAGTTGTTTTTCAGTTAGTTTTATTTTTCGTTGGACATTTTCTTTTTCACGACTTAAACGCTTGATGTTTTGTTCAAGTTTTCCCGTTTCCGAAGATGTATGCTTCATCTGTTCGGCTTGTAATTTAAATTCTTTACGCATCTTTGTCGTATCTTTATTTATTTCAGTAATACCTTCGCGAAATTCTTTATTGAAAATACTAAATTTAACTTTAGTTTCTGGCGTACGTGCCATCTATCCACCTCCTAACGTGGATTATTGGACCAACTATCATAAGCTTGTTTACCTGCAAAAATACGCTCAACGCTTGAATATGGTGCATACCAAAATACGTCATTATCTATACCGTATACAAGACAGTAAATGACGTATTTATCCTCAACACACTCTATATTTAACTTTGGTGGTTTGGCTTGATCTTTATCTACTTTTTTTTTTGTGCTACTTTGTAATCCATCAACAAAACCGTTTACGCTATCTGTTAAAGTGGCTAGAACAAGATTTGTATATGTTTCAATTGTCGTAAAACGATCCTCATGATATAGCTCCGTAAATTCTTCATAAGTAAGTTCTATATTTCGATTAATGCCTATAATGGCCAGATAAATCACCTTTAAATATTTCCCTATATCAACGTTTTTCAAAGCCTGTTCTTGATCAACATCAGGATCTGTTGCAGATCTAAACAACTGCTCAATATCTGCCAAGTCTGTAATTTGGGACGATTTAATCAATCCCAGCTTTTCACCCATCGATAAAGAATAATTTGTTATGGATGCAGGTACCTTTTGTTCATTCGTAAAATGTTTTTCGAATCCTTTTTCAGTTTCTATAATTTCCATTCGTTTTAAAGTAACTGTTTCAATTCCCATTTGGTTTACCTCCATATAAAAAAAGCCCTATCTAGCGGTTAGTAAGATAGGGTAATTGTTGTATCTGTTTTTGATTCAACCGCTAGATTTTCGGGCTTTTTAGGGTGTAGATTTCTTAACTAAGTCATAATTAAAATCACTATGCCATTTTTTAGCGAGTTCATCATCTTCTGTCTCGGCGACGATGCTTTCATAATAAAAGTTACCTTCTTCATCTGGATACGCGGTAAATTCCAGTTCTAATTCGGCAACTTCATCTGCACCATTTTCAATGTTAAATTGTAATCCAGTAGCACTTATGCATTGTGGGAAGGCAATCAATTTAGTTTGATCTTCGAATTCATCAATTACATCTGCGGTAAGAGTAAACTCCTTACCCTTAGCTTCCTGTGAGTATTTATATACACCAGCTTTTAAATCTTCATTACTTAATCCAAAAATGGAACGGATGATAGCCACTTTCACATGGCCACTCAAAGTGAGATTCATTTTTTCGGGCTTCGTTCTCTTTCTAACTTCAACCCCAGCACACCTTTTAATTAGTTCACGCATCTCAGTTTCGCCACCAATTGAGCCAAGACACCCGAACTTACCACTTGTCTCACTATCATGAAATTGAACACTTGTATTTTTAACCGATACCGCATCAAACACTTCGACTACTGTTGACATTATGATAATTCCTCCTTTATTTTCTTATCAATTCTTTCGTGCAACTGTTCTAAAATTTTATCTGTACCACGATCTAAACCTTTTTCCATAAACTCCTGAGACTTATTTTTTTTGGAAGTACCAAGTGCCCTATCGGGGAAAACCAAGTAATTAAATTTAGAAGTCGGTCGTATTTCAAAACCCAAATTTAAACCTTTATGTCTTAAAGATTTGGCGTTTTTAGCATGTTGCTTTGCTCTTTTCTGTCTTTTTGACATAGGCATCAGGGACTGTATCGAGTTTTCGGCTATTATTACACCCTCATTATGCAAATAACTATTAATTATATCCTCCACATGATCAGGTATCTTTTTAAACTTCTCTTGCAGGGCTTCGACTTCTGAGTAATCAATTTCAAACTTTACACTCATAGGCTACCTTCCTGGTAAAAATAATAGTAACCTGATCAATATAACTATCTGTATCATCTTTCTGCAGACGTTCTTTAATGGTTCTATCAAATTCAATACCATTTATGCTGGATATGACTGTTATAATATCCAATGTTGTATACTCTACATCTGGATTGTTCTCAGATACATAGACAACATAAACGTCTTGTAATAGACGATTGACAGCTTGCATTTTCCTAAAATCTCCATAAATGACGTGGAAACAATCAAATGCACCGTCTTCATTTTCTCCTACCTCATCAATGTAAACAGGTAGTTTAAATACTTTAGTTAAACTGTCGTTTATAGCCTTATGTTGTTTTCCCATCATTCTTTTTGATTTTTCGTTCATCCAAAACACCTACTTTTTGCAAATAAAAATAGAGATAACGTTTATCCTTATCTCTATCTACTTTAATTACATCATATTTGATATTGTCTATAACACACTTAAGTTTGGATGCAGATACATTTTTTAAATTAGGTGGGCAAAGCGTTTCAATTTTCAAATCAAGGCTGGCGTTATTATAACCAGCCATTTGATAATCTTCATCCCTAGCACTCATTTCGCTAAAAGCAAGTTTACCTTCACCCACAAATGTTTCTCCTATGCGCTTTCTGTTTTCGTCACGTTTTATTTGATCATATCCATATTGCAAAAATCCATCATTAAATGTTTTGTGTATCGGCTTTTGAATCTGCCTTTTTATTCGCACGATCCTTCACCGCCTCACGTAATGATAAAGCTAACAATTCACGTCTAAAATTAACACCAAATAATTCAAATGTGTTGTTATAGACATATCTACCATAATCCAATAGCAATTGGTGGATCAATAAGTCTTCTTTAAAGTCTAACTTTGTTCCAGATATACTTTCAAGATAAGCCTCGCCACGTTTAATGATTTTTTCCAAATCGGGATCTTCATCGTCCCATGTGATATTCAGATAACTTTTTAATTCCTTTAGCATTATTCGTCATCCTCGGGATCAAGTTCCGGATCTTCGGGTTCAGACACGTTTACTGTCGCAGTATCTGTTTTTCCATCTGCTGTAACTGTAATTGTCGTTTCTCCTGCTCCAATAGCTGTTACTAATCCACCAGTATTAACAGTTACAACTTCATCATTATCAGATTTAAATGTTACATCTTGTTTGGCTGTAGACGGTTCTACAGTTGCATTTAATTGACGCGTGGCACCTACTTCCAGATTATTTGTTTTAGGTGATACAGTGACTGCTTCAACATCACTATAATCTGTTGAAACAATAACTTTCTCGGATAGCTCACTCTCGCCAACACTATTTTCAGCACTAACTTGATACTCGTATTCAGTATTAGGCGTAAGTCCTGTATCGGTATAAGTTTTTTCCTTAATACCACTTGCTATTTTTTCACCGTTTCTGTAAATATTATAAGTAGTCAATTCATCGCCTCCCTTTTAATTTAGTCCTCATTAGGAAAAGCCCTATCCTTGACTAGCTCCATGATAGGGTTGCTTCTGTATCAGTATTGGAGCTAGTCGTAAGAGTTTCGGGCTGATCAGGGAGTTTCCTCTGTTTCTGCTTCACCAATGTTACTTATATCAAATACAGTAAATTTATCATTATCAATTGGACGACCGTTAGCCAATTGACGTACTAAATACAAACGCTGATCTTCAATCATTCGAACGGTATCGGACTTTTCTAATTTTGCTTCAGATGCTACACTCATAAAGTAATCTTTAGGGAATCCAACAATCATTTTATCAATAGGAACTGCCGACGATTGAATAATTCCTAGTCCTGGTATTGGATATTTATTGAATGTCCAAACACCATCATCACGTTGTTTTGTTCCCTCAGCAAAGAATCTCATTGCATAGTCGTACGGGTTTATGATAAATGTAATACCTGCATATGGACGTGTTCTTTTAGGTGTCCCATCTTCGTTTTTATCAATTACTGTTGCAGGCGCTAAAATTTCTCGACCAATTGTTTTTGGTGTTAAATCTTTTAATTCTTTAGCTTTTTTCTCTTGGTAAACACCGCCAGTAACAGGTGCATCTAAATCCATAATCATTCCGATTGGCTTTTTATTACCGTCCCCAATAACAACGACTGATTCTAGTTCAGATGCAATGATTTCTTGTAAAAATGATCGAACATAACGATCTAACCACTCTGGTCCAATTTCAAACATGGCTTTACATACAACTAAGAAGCCCGATAGTTTGAACATGCCCTGGTCAATCGTTTCGAATCCATGATCCACCATTTCCTTTATATTGTCACAAACATCTCCCCAATAAGCTGTTGTTGCACCATCTTTTCGCACAACCCACATAGTAGAAGCGCCCGTGCGTTGAAAATTGATTTTAGACAATAATGGATGGTCGATTGCCAAATCTTCAAAAACTCTTTCATAAATTGTAGGAGGCACCAAACCAGCTACCCCATCGAAAGATTCTGCCTCAATGGCTTCGTTATAAAAATTTAATTCGCCAGTAGTTAATGCACGTACGCCACGTTGAGCTAATACCGCATCATCCCACTTCTGTTCATTTGCACGATTTGCTTCACGAATTGTTGTATTCATCAGGTCTTCGAAGTGAAGCATATTGTTTTCGTAGTTATTTACAATCTGCTCCGCAACTTCTTTTGGATCTGTACTTTCAAATGCTGCTTGCAACGCTTGGATTTGTTCTTCTTTGTTTTCTACAATTTTTTCTCTGTCTAAATTTTGAATACCATTTGACATTAATAATTCCTCCCATAAAATAAAATAACGCCCATTATGGACGTTTTAATTTTGCTAGTATATTTTGTTGATCAAAGGCTTCAATTACCTCATCAGCAACCTTTACACTAAACCTTGCTAATACACTGTTTTTAAATTCTTCTGGATCTTCTTCAGTTTCTTCTGCTTCAACCTTTTCATCGGCTAAACCAATTGAAACAGCCTCATCTACTGTAAACCATGTTTCATTTTCGATAAATGTTTCTATTTCTGATCTCTCACCTTTAAATCGTGTCATGTAAATATCGGCCAGAGATGAATCTAATCCTTCAAGCGCATTTAACGTCGCTTTCATTTCCTTTTTTGTACCCCACGCAAAAGTAGAAGCTTCATGAATCATCATCATTGTTCCGGTACCCATATAAAGTTCATCGGCGGCCATTGCGATAACGGATGCAGCGCTTGCGGCGAAACCATCAATATTGACAATGATTTTTGCATCGTGTTTTTTTAGTTGATTGTAAATCGCTATCCCGTCGAAAGCATCACCTCCACCACTGTTTAAATTTAAGATGATTTCTTTTGATTCATTATCTTTTAAAGCTTTTTTGACATCTGAGGCACTGGTTGATTCTGTAAACCAATAATCACCGATTGGACCATAAATTGTTATTTCAGTTTTATCATCATTTGTTTCTGTTTTAAATTCATGATCAATTTCTTCAATATCGTTTAAGTATCTTGTGTTTTTAAAATTGAAAAGTCTTTTCAACTTTCCTCACCCCCTTTCGCAAATGGTGGGATAAATGTAATTGGTATACACAACTTTGCTAACGGTGTATGAGAATCAATAAACAACCTTGAGTTTTTATTTTCCCACCACTTGCCAACCTTCAAAACAAGAGAGTTCATAATTGGCAATCCATCCCAGGTGTTACTATTCGTTACAATATAAGGGCGCTTTTTAATCCCAAGATACCCTTCGATTCTTTTCCAATACTTATCCGATAATGATTTATTGTTTGATATAATAATCACATCACAATCTGGTTCACGTTTTAGTTTTGATCTAATCATTTCTAAATCAAACGTGTCTTTACTCACTCTTCAGATCCCCCTTCCGAATAACTTTCAATTTCTGAATAATTTTTAGTAATGTAATACTTGTTTGCCCAATCTTCATCGATCGACTCTTTTCCAATTAAATCCCTATTTTCGTTCGGATTATGGGATCCGCTAGATAATAACTTATCTAGAGCATTTGCTAACTTAGCAATATCTACATACTTAATCATTGATATATCTACATTTAAATATGTCTTTTCCAGGTATTGTTTTTTTGTATAATACTTCCGGTTAATTTCATCTTTTATCAATTCAGCGATTGGTGACAAACAGAACATCAAATAATTATCAGTCTGCCCTTCAACCTCTGCCACATTACCTTTCAACAAACCTACTGGAACATTAAATGCAATGGCCACAAAGTCGAAAATGTCATCAACCAGCGCTCGTAAATCTCTACTGTCTTTTTTTCTACCATCATTACCAGAAAAAACTTCTTGAAATTCCTCTCCATCTTGTAATGGTAACAATGCACCGGATTCTGCATTAAAAAACCCTTTAGCTTGCTCATTAAATAACTCTTCTTGCTCTTCCTGTTCTTTATCTGTCAAAGGCCCATGCATATCTAATTTAATAGTTGCTCTAAGTGCATTGCTACGTTTGTAATAACCAATTGATGATTGAATGAGTTTTCCGTAATCAGCATATAGGCCATCTATTAAACTGGTAACCTTTCGATTGTTTAATTTGAGATAAAAAACATCGGACTCATAAAATACTTTGTCCAATTTATAGTCGCTAACGACAATGTTCTTATACATGTTTTCTTTCAGTGCATATTCAGTCACATCAAAACCATCAGCTATGAACAAATTTTCATCCTGCATTATAACAAGGCATTCATTTTCGTAAACTAACTTATAAACAAGTTCCCTCATAAATTCAGCAGCGTTTTGATTAACGTTAGGTTGGACATTAAATAAGTAATGTGAATTTTTCTTCACTTCTTTTCCTTTTTCAAAAGTCCTAAATACTGCCCTGGACAAACCTCCTGCTATTAAATTAACAGCAGAATCAATGGCTAGCTTTTTATAAAAAAGGTTTAACTCTAAATCTAAACAAATAGCTTCTTTTAAGGAAAACTCTTTTTTGCCAGTAGAAAGTAACCATCTAGCAAATTGATCTCTTATTCTCAATTAATCACCCCCTAAACTATAATCGCCCTTCTTCTTCTACCTGTTGATCTATACTCTTTCAATTCATCATCAAAATTGAGGGCGTGCGTAAACGCAAAGAAACCATCTGTTTTTCTAGTTTCTTTTTCTATTTTTTTGTACTCCACGTTACCATTGCCCTGTTCGTCTTTATAAACATTACCTACCATCCAGCGCATCATCGGATCGTCACCAAAAATTATATTGTTATTGATAAACATATCTTGTATAAGTGGATCTAGTTTTCCATGTGTTATGCGTCCTCGCCTCACTGTTTCAACAGTAAAACCTGCCTCTTCAAATTTTGGACCCAGAATAGTTGCCCTATAATCATCCATAGCTATTTTCTTAATATGGAATGTTTTTAATTTATCTAAAAACCAATTAACTACCCGATCAGGACTGATTGACTTTTCGTCATGAATGACGGTACATAATCCCATTTCTTTTGAAATATTTATAATATCTGGATTAATATCCTGTAATTCAAGAGCCAAATGATGAATAAATGTGTGTTGGATCCAATAACGTTTTCCTTCATGCTTAAATAATAGACCGACAGTACAAAAGTCTCTAACGTCGGCAAAGTCCAAACCACCTATAACCGTTATCCCTTTCATTTCTTTGGGCAACGGCTTATTCGTAGCAAGTATATCTTCATAAGTTGCTACAACCTTTCTTACGTCTTCTATAGGTCTGTTCATGCGTTTAGTCATGAATTCAATTCTGATTTGACTATTTATCTGCATATCGTGGTATTCTTGTTTCATTTCAATTTGTAAGTCTTGGTTGTAACGATAAGACGGATTTGCCTTTTCCCATTTACTTTCCTCGTCAACTTCTCTAGGATCATCAAGCCTACATATAAATGGAAACAAAGTAGAGTTAGGCAATTCTC
>RWZD01000159.1_pt1 | contig 11992 bp, 19 predicted proteins | sample 2187771 | NCBI WGS metagenome assembly RWZD01 (sample SAMN10531866, study PRJNA481165) | viral metagenome | isolation source: viral particles purified by filtration and ultracentrifugation from about... | place: USA: Tennessee
TCTGAAATAAACTCGAAATCCTCATCTGTAATTCCGGTTAAAGTTTTCAGGTTATCTTCAAATAATCCGACGATGGTATCCCATGTATCGGAAAGGAAGTCTTCTGTGTTTTTCCAAGTGTCCTCAAATATACTTTCTATCGTTTCCCAGGCACCTTCCCAGTCGCCAGTAATAATCTTCATTCCGGCTTCAAGAAGGCCTGTAATAACTATTAAGGCATTATCAACTATAGTGCCGATTAAATCCCAAACAATGCCAGTTACTTTTTCAATGTTCTTCCAAGTCTGCTCAATAAACGGCTGCAAGAATTTCATCACAGTTTCGATTTTGTCACTGACAAATGTCCAAGCAATATCAGTAGACTCTTTTATCAATTCCTGGTTATCCTCGTACCAATTGACTAAAAATCCAACCTTATCCAAGACAAAATCAGAAATTGCACCAACAACATTCATTACAACGTCTTTTACAGATTTAAAGGTTTTATTTACGATTGTTCTGAATGTTTCAGACTTTTTATAAGCGACAACTAGTGCAGTGCCCACAGCAGCAATGGCTGCAACAATCGCCCAGGTCGGAGATGTGACAGCACCTATCACTGCGCCTAATAGTCTAAACGCATTCCAAGCTTTCGGGATGACCGTCATTATTGTACCCATCGCTACAGATAAAGCTGATACAACTTTTAATGCAGGTCCAATACCGATAGCTACTACTGTTCCGATTAAAGCTGCTTTTTTAAGAAAACTTTGCACAGCAGGGGATAAATTATCAAACCATTTCTTTAACTCCTTAGCCTTTTCAACGGCTTTAGTGAGCATATCGCCAAACTTAGCGCCCGCTTTTTCGGCGGCACCTTGCATGTTATCAAGCGACTTCGTAGCACTGGTCATAAGAGGCTTAAGCTTAGAAAACATTCCTTCGCCCTTTTCTCCACCATCTAAAAAAGCAGCGCCGACTCTGCCGACTGCTGCCCATAGGTTTGATAGAGCTCCCATAAAGGATTTTTCCCCGATTATTTTAGCTGCACCACCGATGTTTTTATCGATGGCATCACGGAACATTTTAGATGATATTTCTCCGCTTGAAGCCATGTCAAATATCTCGTCAGCAGTTACATTAGCTTCTTCTGCAAGCCATTGGTAAATTGGTATGCCTCGTTCCGCTAATTGTTGCAACTCCCTGTTGTAAGCCTTGTTCTGCGTTTGGACCTTACCAAAAATATCGCCCATCTCGTTAAAATCGGTACCAGCTACTGCTGCTGTATCTGCCGCAATAGAAAGGTATTTTGTCAGTTCTTTACCTGGCTTAATTCCAGCAGCTACAGCTGATGCAGCTGCAGTAGCTGCCTCGTCCAATCCGTAAGACGTACCTAAAACTGACTCGTTAGCAGAAGTCATAATCAGGTCAACGTCTTTACCGGAGTGTCCTAATGCTTCCAGTTTAGCTTTTGCGCTGTCTATAGCAACAAGACGTTTAAACCCCTTGCCAATAACAATGCCGCCTAGTGCAGCCCCTGCGACAATTGCTGGCTTGGTTATTTTATTAGTAAGGGAATCTCCCAATCTGCCGACGCTTCTACCAAATCCCTGTATCTTAGTTCCGGCTCGACTAAGGTTATTCATGGCTTTGCTATTAGATCGCTCAAATTTCTGTACAGCATCAGAGGCCCTTCTGAAATCATCCATAAACCTGCCGGCGCCACTTGCCCTCAATATAGCCTCTACAGAATATGACTCAATAATGATTACCTCCCTTCATTTGCCTTTTTGGCAATCTGGGCCAACTTACGCATTTTTGCGGTAATTTTTTTAGTTCCGATAAATTCTTTTTCTACCTCTTTCAATTCTTTTTCATAATTAAAAAAGTCTTTATATGACTTAAATGCAGGAACCTGCTTGTCGCCCTGTTCTTTGGTCATCGTCACTTGATGATTTAGCCAAGCTTGATGATGCATTTGTTCTGCTTCGTCCACTTGCTGTAACCGATAAGCATACATTCTGGCTTCGTACTCATAGAGAGTAAGCACTTGTATGTCTTGTAAATTTGTGTAACCTAAATATCGGAAGCAGTTAACAATAATATCTTTGTAAACTTCATCAGATGTTTTCCTTACTGTTCCTGTAGATTTTTCATTGCTCGTTTCAAAAAAGGGGACTGATCCATCGCTTCTTTCAATTCATCGAATAGCTTTTCATAGTCATCGTTTTCTTGCATGGCAAGGTCCTCTAAATAGCTTTCAATATCCTCATTGGATGGTCTGCTCTTTAAATGCGATGTACCTGCTTGAATTGCGTTTTGCACAGCTGTAGGTCTTCCAAGCTCCATGTACGTGTTGATCATCTCAATACCCATTCCAAGACCAAGGCCTCGAACTTCTTGGACGTATAACTTATCGAGCGTATTGATAAAACTTAGTCCGAATCGCAATTCATATTTTTTACCGCCGATTTCCAATTCCATAATATTCCTCCTAAATAAATATAAAAAAATAGAGCAGGATTACTCCCGCTCTTAGCTAACTATAAAATTCTTCCCGATTTCCGCATCCCCGATTTGTCGGGGATCACTAGGGAGTGCCTTCGTCCTCGTCTTCTGGCACAGTGTCTTTAAACGCATACTGGATAGCGTCCTCTTGCTCTTCCGTCAACGTGGCAAAGCCAAATTGAGGTACTAACTCGATGTGAAAATCACCTGAATAGGTCGCTTCGTCTTCAACAGGTGCTCCTGATTCCCAAGTTGTTAAAAATCCCTGTGCGTAAATTGCAGGATACTTGTCGTCTTCGTCTTTCAAATCTTCATCAACAGACACTTCCCACAATTCCAGTTTTTCACCATCTAGCATTGCATCCTGCAGCATTTCAGCTACCGGGTCAGATTTAGCTTGTACAGCTTCAATGCCGGTAACTTCGCCTTCCAAATCACCAAGTTTTACAATGGTTCCATCCTTAGTTGTGATGCCCTCGGCGTCACGGGAAAAAGAAAATGTATGGTCTGTTTGAAAAGATAATTTAGCTGCGCTTTTGTCCGAATCCTTTAAAACACGGAAAAGTAAAATCTTATTCTTTCCTTGCAGCATTCCTCTGCGCGCATCTTGTTCTGCCATCTTATTACCTCCTAATTAAATGTTAAATCCACTTCGACAATGCCGTGTAAAAGTGGCTTGGAAGTGGAATCATCTATCATTATTTGTCCTGTTACACTACGAACATTAATATAAAAGTTATCTGTTCGCTTGATGCTTCTTATTGCTACTTTCAGCTTGTCAACTATCGTTGATACTTCCCGGCGCTTTTTGTAATCGCCATAAACATGAATAGTCTGCTGGACATCTCCGTAAAGAAATTGCTTGGTCTTCCTGTCTTGGTCGAATTGCTCGCCCACATAGACAAAAGGCAATCCTTCGCTGCTGTCTGGGAGATAATCAAACGTATTATACCCAAGCTCCACAGAAGCCTTAAAAATAGCATCGAATACTTGTTGCTGTGGTGATTTTAAATCTGCTGCCATTGCATCACCCTATTTCATTAATCTTTTCAAATCGTTATAAAACAGTTGCCTTTGAATATAAAAGTTAGGCCTGAAAAAGTCTCTAGCGTACATAAACCTAGTTCCAAAAACTAAGTATGGAGCATAATGAGCATATGGACCAACTCGTACCGAGAAACCGTCATCTTCCGACGATAGACTAATACTCCTTTTGAGATACCCAGTATCTACAGGGGCATCTCTCTGCATCTTGTTTTGCATTTCTGAACCATTCAATTTCACTGTTTCTTTTACCAGGCTTAAGTCTGCTCGTTTATCTAGTGCAGAAGCCAGATTATCAATGCCATTGAATGTGAGAGTGTACCTAGCCATCAGAAATCACCTTCCAAATAAAAAACGCCTTTCCTATAATCGGATTGGCGTTTCACTTGGTATTCTTTTTCGTCTATATAAACATGGTCGAAATCATCTAAATAAGGATGGAGCAATCTCGCAACAGTTATACGCTTGTCAACAGTACCAAACAACTGCTGCGTGCGGTCAATCCCAAGTCCTGATACTTTACAAGGCTTAATTGTTTTAATCGGATCACCCTCGACATATTCGCCCTTATCCGGATCATAATAGGATTCAGGAATAGTCACAAAAGTGATACGGTCCGAAAATCTCATATGAACATCACTTTCCCGCGCTTCGGCTCAGTTGGCTCATCCTCATAATCAATGATGATTTCTTCATAAGGAGTAAAGTCTTTATCTAACTCATAAAAGTCTACTTTGTGACCTTCTACGGATTCAGACTTCATTCCTTCTGTGCCAATGCGGTTATAGCGTCGAATGGCTATTTCCTCGATGATATAGTCTAATTCTTTCGGTACTTCTTTAATTGATTTATCCACTCTTTTGAGCTTACCTAGCAAATGGCTAGTAACATTTTCAACGATGATATCAAGAACGCTGTCTTGCAGGTCATCCTTGATATCAAGCAACGTTTTAATGCGCTTCTTAATTTTGTCCATTAAGCATCGCCGCCATCATCGATTAACGCTAGTAATGCCTCCACTTGGTCCTCTGTGAATTGATTTTCTGCATCTTTGCCGTCAGCACCTGGTTCGCCCTTTGGGCCTTGATCACCATCGTTACCGTCTGCTCCAGGTTCTCCTTTAGGGCCTTGACTTCCATCTTTACCAGCCGGACCCTGCGGACCTTCTACGCCGTCAATTAAATCTGCAAAATCAGCACCAGTTGGCTTTTTGCCAGTGCTGAACATTTCCTTTAATTCTTCCTTTGTTTTTGCCACATTTATCACTCCTTACTGTATTTCAAAACTATCTCCGATAACCGCGTTCCCAATTGCCGCGGGGGGCTTAGGGAGTACCTTCTCCTTCTGGTTCAATCTTCGCAAATGCATCGTCTTTAAGCACCATGAATCCAACGTCCATTGTTGCGCGGATAGCCATCAATTCACGTTCCCAAAGGTTAACAGGGTCACCATTCTCATCTACGACAGAAGATAGCTGCGCTTCCTCGGAAATGGAATAATTAAGATTGTACGGGATTCCGTAACGTACGAAATCAAAGTCACCCGCGAACAGCTCCCCTTTTTCCATGTTGCTGGACTTCAGGTTAGCAATAGGGATGCCGTCTAGTGTGTTGTTTGAACGATCATACAGCGGTACTTCCTGAGTGCCTTCTGTAATTCCACGGAATGCAGTAGCATTGTTACGCTTAGAAATGAACGCATTCGGGTCATGGTCCGCATCGTTCAGTAATCCGTAAAGTGCGATAAGATTTTCGTAGGTTAGATCCCCTTCCACAACTGCTTCAGCTGCCTCTACAGCACCCTGAACAGAAAACTCGAACGGGTTATCAACATTAAGAATAGTCGCTTCATCAAATTTCTTGTAGAAAGCTTCTGCAATCAGTGGACGTACTTCATTAAAGAAATTCGTTACACTATACTGCAAAAACTCACGAGAAACAGGTACGATTACCCCAATCTTTTTAGCTACCATTTTGGCAGATAACCATTGTGGTTTAGAAGTCTGAATGACCTCACCTTCTCCTACCCAGTAAGCTCCAACACCTTCTGCTAGGTAGTTAAACTCTTTTTCTTGCTTATTCATTTCCTCGTACTTGGCCAATTGCATCATAACGGAATTGGACATAGTTTCTTTTAGAATTAGTGTCCCTTGTTCGGACGGTACAGAACCATTCTTTGCGTCTTGCAAAAGAACGTTGTCCGGATCAAACTCCGCAAAGTGTTGGATATTTAATTTAAGCGGGGCACTAATAGTTTTATATTTCTTCATAAATAAATTCCTCCTAGTTTATAATTCGATTTTCTTTTGCCAGGTCTGCAACAGAAGGCTGTTTATTACTAACCTTACCGCTGCCTGCTGGCGGTGTATCTTGACGTAATTTTTCCTTTACAGATGCATTGACAGCTTCATCAAACGTCTTTTTAAACGTATTGATATTATCGAGTGTTTTTTCAGCATCTTCTCCCAGCAAGAAATCAGCAAATTCAGATGGCAGCTGCTTCTTTTGTAAATCGTCAACAGCTTCCGAACGGAGTACTTTCCGTTCGATTTCGGCCTCTCTTTCGGCTATTTCCTTTTCACGCTGAGTCATTTGCTCCTCCTTGCGCTCCTTTTCGGATAGCTTGGAAAGACGTTCTTTTTCTGCAATAGCATCATCGATGGCCTGTTGCATTTCCTTTTTATGTTTGACGTCTCGATTTTCTAATGCAGTATTTACAGCTTTAGACACATGGCTGTCTAGTTCAGATTGTGTAAATGTTTTATCAGCAGGCGGTGTTTCTTCACCTTCTGGCTTCCCTTCCCCAGTCGGTGGCGTTTCCTCGCCTTCTGGTGGTTTTTCTGAAAAGTTTTGTATCTTTAGCTTTAAAGGTTTACTGATTCGTTTTGATTCTAAAAAGTCTTTTAATTGTTCTCCCATTTCATTCTCTCCTATCCCACATAGTCATTTGCTATCAATCTTTCGTTACATACAAAAAAAGCCCCAAACAGTCGCTATACGCCCATTCAGTGCTAGTGCATATGAAACTATTCAATTAATGTTAAACGCCCATACACGATTATTTTTTAGGTAGTTTAACGTCATTGCGGACAAAAATTAATTGACTAGTAATCACATTCGTTAATAGATATAATTTGATTAGGAGGTGATTAACTATGAGTAATCTTGAAGTTGTTGTAACTTTTGCAAACAGCGAAAATTTAACTTTAAAACAGGAAGATATTATTTTTCCAATTCGCTTAGTTGAACACGAAAACGAAAAATTTTGTTCCACATCTAAACCAGTTGTCTTAGAAGAAGAAATGCACCATAGCGAAGGACTAATACCTGCATTAACATCTGCTTTTTCACTTAATGAATTCTTCTTTTTATCCGGAGATGGAGAAACAAACAGAATAGTTTATAAAACTAGTTCTATTGTATCTTTGAAACAAAGGAAACAACAAAAAGCAGGCGTTGGTCGACTTTACGATTAATTAAATTTGAAATTGATATAAAATTGCCGCACTAATGCTTGTTTGCTAGGTGCGGTTTAATATTCAAACGAGTTTGAAACTGTATTCATCACTCTGTTTTGCCTAACAAGCATATCGGCAGCAATATCTTTCATGTAACTTTGCCGAATTATAACTTCCTCTCCTTTTATCTTTAGCGATACTTCTTCACCATTAATTATTCTCGCAATATCATTTTCCGATAAAGCAACACGATGCTGGGGCACGATTAAATCACTCCTATTCATTATTTACAGCTAACGGTCGCTGTCACCGAGATATGGATCACACTCCTTCCTATTCTTCGTTGCTTAAAACATCATTATGAAAGCAAGTTTTACCTAAATCTAAAATGCCTGCAACTTGGATGCTGTCATCAAATGCAGTAATGACCGAAATATCATTGTCGTCTCCAAGCACAATACAAACTGCATTTTTGATGCCTTTTTGATTGATTTCCTCCTGTGTTTCATCAAGAAACTTATCCGCCCGGGTGTTATTGTTCCCATTGCTACTCATGCGGCGCATCCTCATACGACCTCACCCTTCCCCCATCCAATACATTGTGTGTGATGCTACTTCATCTGATGTCATAGATGTCATTACCGCGATTTCTTCTATTGTGCATCCTTTAAGTAAATAACGCTTAACTTTTTCTCTGTTATTATAGTTTTCAGCTCTTTTTGCTAAATCAACAATATAATTTTCTAGCAACTTTATAGATTCTCTAAAAAAGAACAATATCCACTTCATCACAAATCACTCCTTGCTAATTGCAACCTAGGCATTTTAATATCTGGCATAGGTGGCGGTGTAATTTTCACGGGAACGTGCCAATTATAAGCGTATCTCTTTTCTATTCCTTCTGCTATTCCCTCGATTGATTCTACTATGCTTGATATACTATCCTTTAATTGATTCCAAGCAGATACAAACACTTCTTTTATGTTTTGAAAAGCGCATATAGTGGTTTCATAGGCTTCATCTTCATCTAACTGATTAACCTCTGCTAGTTTCCTGGCCAATTCCTTAGCCATAGCCATTTCCCGTTCATTCAACATTTGAAAACCCCTCCTATTTAGATGCTTTTTCAATAGCCTTGCGAGTCTTTTTAAGTTCGGCAATTAATTCATCAAGGCGGTCTATCTTAACTGTGGTGGTCAGTTTTTCCATTACCTGAACCTCCCTTCCATTTCTTTTCGCCTTTCTATTTCATCTGCCGTTCTCTTGATTAAACGCTCTTGGCTGACGTTAAATACAACGGGTCTTTCATCGCTCGCCGCCTCTAACAGTTTATCGACAACTTCTTGAACGAGATCTTTGCGCTCTTTCTCTACTTTTGAATAACCGAAAAACAAATACACCGCCCACACAGGAAGGGTTAAATAAAACACAATCATCGCTATTTCTTTTACAACTAATAAAGTGAACATCTTACAATCCCCTCGCTTCCAGTTTTGCTTCCCAATCTTTTCTGCTTACATACGCCGAAGTGCTGCAGCGGCAATTTGGATGCATGGGATAAGTGTTTACTCCGATTTCGGCATCCTTTAAATAAAACGTCTTATCATCCAACTCAGCGCAAATATCACAAGCGTCAGATTCCGCAATAAATCTGTACTGTTCGATTTCTGCCTGATGCATACTGTCCTGGAATACATCTTGCTGCACTCTGGCCATTTCAGTCCGCATCAATCTCTCTGCATTATAAACAGATGAATCAACGACCTTCCTTAACTCACGTGCAAGTTCGCGCGGATTCAATCCCTGGACGATACCACGATGGAGCAGCTTGTCTAATTCAGCCCGTAATGCTACTTGATTATTCCATATGCGATCAGACCATTTAGCACTCATAAAAGATGAGTCCACAATAGCAGCCATATGCTTCTCGCTTGCATCAACAGTCATTCCCAAAATACCGGATTGACGTTCATACTCTGTTCGAACAGCCTTTGTCAGCTCCTCATAAAACAATCTTTCTTCATCGCTGCTAAAAGCAAGCAATTCAAGCTGAATGTTCTTTTTCAGCAGCTCCAATCGATTAATTTTCATCGTGACATTATAAAGGCGCATTTCCTCGTTCGCTACCTTCGAGAAATTGCGCTCTTTTACATACTTCTTTGCTTTTCTACTGTATTTATCAATATCTAGCTTACTGACACGCTTTCTAGCATTCGCCATGGAAATACCTTCACGGGAAGCGTAACGTCCATAGAAGGCTTCGATTTGCTCTTGAATGTCGTCCTTCGCTTCCTGGTATTTATCTTTTAAACGTTTTGCAATTGCAGCATCTTCTATTTTGCGCTGCTTGATGTGCTCAAGTTCTCTTTTTCTCCAGTAATCATTCTTCGCCATCAGTATCAACTTCTTCTGTTACGGGATTTTTAAAGGCTTCTTCCTTAGCCTTTTGAAGTGTATCTTCCGTTTCAATCTGTTTCATTTCCTCATCAGGATTATCAACAAATGAAAGTTGGGAGAGCAACGTCTTCTGCGATAGATTACCGCCCATTTGGCCAAACCATTCCAGTTCTTTATCAATGGCTCTTGGCAAGTTTTCCGTAAATGTGATAGTCAATTCATTTACATTAAAAGAACCTTCTGCGGCGATGTCACTGATATTACTTATAAGGCGGTATCGATCACGCAAGGACTTTTTAAACAAACGTTCTTTAACTGCCCTTTTCTGCTCCAAGGCAAACAATTTCATTTTGAGTGCCTCACCAGATTGATAACTGATACCTTTTTGGTCGCCAAGCAGATTAGGAATTGATGTAAACAGTAGTATGTTGTTGAAAATGCGGTCCTTATAGGCTTCCGTGCCAGATACATCGTACTTCTTATAAATGTAATCGGCATCTGCCTGTCCGTAATTCCCGTCGGCATCCGGCTCAGTCTGCAGCATGAGAATGTTGTTCTTTTTCATTGCTTTGGCTTCGTCTGAATCAATATCTAAGTTGCCCATAATCTTTAGCATGGCATCGTTTAAATCTGTCATATAGTTTGCCGTGTCAGATTGGGATTCGTCGTACAAATCAATCAGACTTAATATATCCTCGAAATCACCCTGGCGGAATTTGTTATTTTCGTACTCTATGATTGGTACATCGCCAAAGTAATGCGGCTCAGCCTTTTCCTTGGCCATTTTGTATGCATTATCAAGAGAGTAAGTATAGATGTGACTGTCGATATAAACGAATACCTTTGTTTCGTCGTTATCGAATTGATTATCAATATATCTCACAGCAGCAATTGGATTCATTTCCACGGTATCATCATAGACAATGAACGTTTCTAATGTGTTCAAAATAGTGAATCGGGTTTCATCCCGCTTATTTCGATACAGCAACTCATAAGCCCGCCCATAAATAGACTGATCGAGCACTAAATCACTGTTATGTTCATCCGCATCATTATCGCGATTCATATCCCGGATTTGCTCATTGATATCGTCATCGTTATATGTTGTTTTGAGCGGAACACCAACCATATACCCCTGTATAAACTGACTCACATACTTAGCAAAATTATGCGTTGCCCGGTTATCTGCCAGATGGTCCTCCTTACGTCTGTTCTGCCTTAGAATAGTTGTGTTGTTGCCTTTATAGTATTCTTGCAGCACTTTCAGACGAGGCCGCTGGTGCTCGATATGATGTTTAATCATATTTCCTAAGTCATCGAGATTGTCGATTAATTTTTCTGCAGATAGGTATCTGTAATGTACGTTTGATTCCGGAGAAAATCGTTGTTTGGAATTTTCTCTGTAACCGTCTGTCTCTGTTTCAAACTCATTTACCTTTAGCATGCGGCCACCTCCTTACAATCCAAGCGACTGAATCGCTTTGTATTTGTCTTTTTTATCCTTGGCTTTGCCTAAATGGTATCGCTCCATGCTGTATCTCAGAGCGTCAATAATATGGTTGTTTGCATCGATTGGCTTGTTTAACCACTTACCTTCTTTGTCTTTCTCAAATGTATAGGTGTTGAATTCCTCAATGGTGTTTTCGCAAGACGGATGAATGTATATCTTGAATCCCTGCAGGAACAAAATGCCATGCATGATGCTGTCTTTTCCTTTTACGGACTTGTGCAGCCTCCTTACGCCTTTGGCTATCAGTTCCTTGATAAGCCTTGGCTCGGCATTGTCACCTGTAATTGAAGCTTTTAGCAATTGCTTCTCGGCAATCATGTTGTAAATATCCTGCGTTGTCATGGCCTTTTCGTAATGCTCATCGTAAATCCAAATCTCTTTGTTTTTTAAATCGACAGCTGAGCTAACTAAGGTAGTAGGGTCATTTGTGAAGCCATAATCTTGACCGTGTGTGGTTTCTTGTATTTCTTTTATTTTCTGAATCGGGTTAAAATCTTTCACCCGGAAATTATCAAATACAAGCCCTTCCGCAACTCCCCATTCGCCATCACAGACGATTCTCGCACGCCTTGGATTGGTACGATACAAATCCTCCATGCGTTGCCTGTCCACATCATCTAGCCATTCGTTGCAACGGAATGTAGTAGTATAAGCAAAGACGTCTTTTTCTCTTGTTTTATCGTCAAAAAACATAGGCTTGAGCCAGTGTCTTTCAGACCATGGGTTAAACGTCAGAGTAATCTGCTTGAAAAAATCCGGGTCATCATGACTTCCCCTGATTGATTCAACTAATGTACGAAAATCGGCTTCCGACTCAATCTGATAGGCTTCCTCCACCCAAACCCAGGCAAGCATGCCGACATCGACCGAAATAGATGTTATCTTAAGCGGATCATCTAATCCGCGGAAAAGTATCTTCTGTCCAGTAGGCTTGTACGTAACTTCTGGCATACTTTCGTTAAATTTAAAAAGATGGCCGACCTTTAATTTATTGGCCGCCCATTTCAAATCAGTATATGTGGATTGTTTATTTGTATTGGAATATCTTCTTACGACAAGCAAGTTCGCCCAGGGATATTTCATAATCCGATAAATAA
>RWZD01000160.1_pt1 | contig 11863 bp, 8 predicted proteins | sample 2187771 | NCBI WGS metagenome assembly RWZD01 (sample SAMN10531866, study PRJNA481165) | viral metagenome | isolation source: viral particles purified by filtration and ultracentrifugation from about... | place: USA: Tennessee
CACCCGAATTATATAGGGTATCCAAATGGTATTGTTATATTTTGCGCCGGGGCGCTGTCGACTGTAACGACAGCCCTAGTCATATACTTTTGTATGCCCCTAGGGTTCGGTTCGCTTGTCGCCTAGCTACGGCACAAATTATTTAGGGTATATTAGTGACTTACCATTCAATTTATTAAAATATTTAAATTGCAGATGGGTTTATGAGTAAAATATCGACAGATGTTCAGTTAATCTTCTTGCCAATTTGTAATATCAAGGACTAATTCACACTCATCGTCAATATATCCCCCTGTAGGGACAAAACCGAGCTTTTTGTAAAATTCGAATGGGCTTTCCTCCCCTTCGCCACAACTGTTATAAAGGCGCGGATAGCCTTTCTTTTTTAGATAAGCAATGACTTGAAGTAATGCTTCGCGACCAAACCCTAGTTTTTGATAGGGTTCCGCGATCATAAAGCGCCACAGCATAATGCCATCATATTCTAATTCATCATCATCTAAACCAGAGTGAAGCATGATAAAGCCAACAGGGACATCATCTGCGTAAATTCCTCGGTACCACGCACAACTAGAAAATTGTGCTTCGACCATCGAATAAGCATTGTCTGCCACCATATTACGTTGTGCTTCACTAAGGGTATGACTTAGTAAGCAAATTTCAGAGAAATTATCAGCAGTGATTTTTTGCAAGGTGACCAGTGAATTTTCATCCACTTCAGGTTCGATGAGCTCTTTCATAACAATTCCTTCGATAGAATATTGACCATAGCTCCAATGATGGAGGTTATTATTTATTATTTTTGTTTAACAAACTAAGTATCAAATAAATTGGTAGTGTGGATGTAATTTAATCAACCAGAGATTGAGTGAGCAGTCAATGACTTAATTGTGGCTATGTAAGCAGGGTCTAAAAAGAAATGGCAACTTAGTTAGGTAATAAGTTGCCACCGTGAGATGAAAGGGAACCTGAAGGAAAATTAGTGTTCGGCTTCGCCACCTAACACATCAATTAAACGGGCGATCAAAGCGCTAAGTTCGCCGGTCATTAACACATAGTCCGCATCAAATTTTTGGGCGAAATCTTCTTTCGCAATATCATCGTTTTGATCTTTTAATGTATCGCTAAATTTTAACCTTTTTAGTGAGCCATCATCAGATAACATAAACTGAATTCTTTCTTCCCAATCTAACGCTAACTTAGTGACTAATTTGCCCGCTTCGATATGAGTTGTAATTTCATCAGAAATTAAATCTTGTTTTTTACAACGGATAATTCCGCCTTCTTCTAGGATGGCTTTAAGTTCTGCTTCATCCATTACCGCGAAACCTTGTGGTAATGAGCCAGAACGAACCCATTCGGTTAGTGTGAGTTCTATTGGGTCTTTAAATGTAAGTGGAACTACGGGTAAAGACCCTAAGCTTTTACGTAACAAAGCAAGGTTGTCTTCTGCACGTTTTGCACTGGCGGCATCAACAATAATTAATTGATTGACGGTGTCGATCCAAATATAGGTTTTGCTAAACTTACTGAATGCACGGGGAAGCAGAGTATGCACGACTTCATCTTTTAAGGCGTCTTTTTCTGTTTTCTTTAATTTGCGGCCTTGGTCTGCTTCTAGTTTTTCAATTTTATCCTGTACTTCTTGCTTAATTACAGGAGATGGCAGCATTTTTTCTTCTTTTTTTGCACAAATGAGAATTTGATTGCCTGCTACATGGGTTAAGGCGTCTGCGCCATTCATCGGTGCTACCCAGCCTGTTTGCATCATATCTTGGCTGCCACAAGGGTGATAGGCAAGTGAGGCAAGCTGTTTTTCCAGATCATCAGCGGAGAGTGCCAAATCCCGATTCAGGCGATAGACTAATATATTCTTGAACCACATGAAAAACCTACCTTTGTTGATAAATAGCCAATTAGAGCAAGGGGCTATGATAGCGAATTGTCCGTTATTAAGCGAAAAAAAATGTGTTTAGGCTTTGTCGTCCACAATTTTAATGTCTAAGCCTTGAAAATATTGATGAAGACAAGCCATGATAACCAGATAAATGAAAAAAACATTAGAGAGCATCATTATGAGAATAGGTATTGACCTTGGTGGTACAAAAATTGAAGTGATTGCACTAGATAATAACGGTGAAACGCTATTTCGTAAGCGGGTCCCTACTCCTAGGGGGGATTATGATGCGACACTTAGGGCCATTGCAAGTTTAGTGAGTGATGCGGAAACTGCGACAGGGCAGTCAGGGAGCGTTGGCGTTGGGATCCCAGGAACATTATCCCCCGTGACAGGAAGGGTTAAAAATGCCAATTCAACATGGTTAAATGGTCAATTTTTTGATGCAGATTTAGGTCAATTACTAGGACGACCCGTTAAAATTGCTAATGATGCGAATTGTTTAGCGGTATCAGAAGCGATTGATGGGGCTGGAGCTGGCGGAAAAGTTGTTTTTGCGGTGATTATTGGTACGGGGTGTGGTGCAGGGGTGGCAATCAATGGGCAAGTTCACTCTGGCGGCAATGGTGTAGCTGGGGAGTGGGGGCATAATCCTCTACCTTGGCAAGATGACCAAGATAGGCTATTTATTGCTGAAGAGCATTGTTATTGTGGGCTAAATGGCTGTACAGAGCAGTTTGTTTCAGGGACGGGGTTTATCGCTGATTATAAAAAGTTAGCAGGAGAATCTAAGACTGGAATAGAAATTATTCAGTTGGCGCAAAATGGTAACAAGCACGCCATCAAAGCATTTGAAAATTACCAGAATCGCCTCGCGAAAGCTTTGGCTCAAGCTGTTAACATGTTAGACCCTGATGTTATTGTGCTAGGTGGGGGGATGAGCAACGTGGATGCGTTGTATGTCAATTTGCCTGAAAAAATACGCCAGTGGGTATTTGGTCGGGAGTTCGATACACCAATTCGTAAAGCCGCGCATGGCGATTCTAGTGGCGTGCGCGGTGCTGCATGGCTATTTTCCGCCTAATTCCAATATGTGTTATTGGCTACACTCTGCGAATCGGGCCATATACATTAGTATATGGCCCACGTTATCCTCTTTTGTCGCCTAACGATAAAGCAAAATTTCAGCAAATAATTTAGAGGATTAATTATAATTCAGTATTTAAATAGTTTTTATATTACTTAAATTAAATTTAGGTTAATTAAAATACTATTTAAGTTGTGATACTTATTAAGTCACGTAGGTAACATGGCTAATTATTTTATTTATCAAATTTAATAATATTTTAATGCCTATTATGTATAGAAAATAGGGAGTGATTTAAATCACAGTTCTCTTTCTCTTCAAAAAATAGATTCAGCAAAATAACTTCAATTATTTGATGTGAATTTGTCACTATTAATTCATTTTTGTGACCGATATAAAAATCAGGCTTGATAAAAAGATGAAAACCGTGATTTAGTCACAAAAAATGGTTACTGTTTGCAGTGTATTATCATTAAAGATTGATGCTATGCACATAGTGTGAATTTTTAACGCTATTTTTGTTTGTTAATTGTTCAATAGCGCGGGATGAAAATACAAATTTGAGAGGCGATTTTCTCTCAGTAATGGCAACGAAGGGGATTACATGAATAAAGTATTGAAACTTTCAACGCTTGCTATGCTAGTCGCATTTAATGCGAATGCCGCAACGGTTGATTTACGAGTGATGGAAACATCAGATGTTCACAGTAACTTGATTGATTTTGATTATTATAGAGACAAGCCAACCGAACAGTTTGGATATGTACGTACGGCAACACTGATTAATGCCGCAAAAAAAGAAGCAACAAACTCTGTATTAGTCGATAACGGAGACTTAATCCAAGGTAGTCCACTGGCTGACTATATTGTTGGCGAAGGTTTAAAAGAGGGTGAGTCGCATCCGGCACATAAACTATTAAATACGATGGGTTACACAGTAGGTAATTTTGGTAACCACGAATTCAACTTTGGATTAGATTTCCTGCATAAAGCAATTAAAGGTGCTAAATTCCCATACATCAATGCGAATATTATTGATGCAAAAACAGGTGAAAATTACTTTAACCCATACATTATTGTTGATACACCTGTTAAAGATAGGGATGGTAAAACACACACCATCAAAATTGGTTACATCGGCTTTGTACCACCACAAATTCTAATTTGGGATAAGCCAAATCTAGAAGGTAAGGTTTTAGTGAATGATATCACTGAAACTGCGAAAAAATTTGTTCCTCAAATGAAAAAAGAGGGAGCCGATTTAGTCGTTGCTATTCCTCACTCAGGCTTCTCTCAAGAGCCTTATAAAGCAATGGCTGAAAACTCAGTGTATTACCTCAGTGAAGTTCCAGGTATCGATGCCATCATGTTTGGCCATTCACACGGTGTATTCCCAAGCAAAGACTTTAGCGATATTAAAGGTGTTGACGTTACAAAAGGTACAGTCAATGGTGTACCTGCGGTAATGCCAGGTCAATGGGGCGATCATTTAGGTGTCGTTGATTTAGTCGTAAATAATGATGATGGCGGTTGGAAAGTTGTCGATGCGACAGCTCACGCGCGCCCTGTTTATGATAAGCCTAATAAGAAAGCCCTTGTTGAGCGAGATGAATCTCTCGCTAAAATTATCGATAAAGAACACCAAGATACGCGTAAATTTGTTGGTAAACACATCGGTAAAGCATCTGAAAATATGTACAGCTATTTAGCGTTGGTTCAAAGTGACCCAACTGTACAAATTGTTAACGATGCCCAAGTTGATTACACCAAAAACTTTATTCAGGGTGACCCAGACCTTGCTGATTTACCTGTTTTAGCAGCTGCTGCACCATTTAAAGCGGGTGGACGTAAAAATTCTCCAACTGAGTTTATTGAAGTTGAAAAAGGGGATTTAACCTTCCGTAATGCGGCAGATTTATATTTATATCCGAACACACTTGTTGTTGTTAAAGCAACTGGTGCAGATGTTGTGGAATGGTTAGAATGTTCTGCGGGGATGTTTAATCAAATTGACCCACAATCAACAGCACCACAAAGCTTACTAAATTGGAATGGTTTCAGAACTTATAATTTTGATACTATCAGCGGTGTAAATTACCAAATCGACCTGACGCAGCCTGCAAAATATGATGTTGATTGCCAAACGATTAATAAAGATGCTAACCGAATCAAAAATGTAACCTATCAAGGTAAACCAATTGATCCTAAAGCAACTTTCTTAGTAGCAACGAATAACTATCGTGGCTACGGCGGTAAATTTGCGGGAACAGGTGAGAATAATATTGCATTTGCTTCCCCTGATGAAAACCGTTCTATTTTAGCTGCATATATCGCTAAAGAGTCTAAAGATAAAGGGCAAATCGCTACCAAGGCGGCTAATAATTGGTCATTTACACCAATTAAAACAGACAAAAAGCTGGATGTACGCTTTGAAACTGCGCCAAGTGAAAAAGCAGCAAACTTTATCAAAGAAAATGCTCAGTACCCAATGAAACAGGTTGGTACTGATGAGATTGGCTTTGCTATTTACCAAGTTGATTTAACAGCTAAGTAATTATTCAAGTAGTTATCTGAGTTTAAGCCTACCGTTTGGTGGGCTTTTTTATATTTATAAATTGGTTAATATAGAGATAATATGCTTGAAGTGTTGCTAGATAAAATGAGTCTTACGAAAATGTTATTTTGGATAAATAATGCTCGGAATATTATGACTGTATTTAAATTAAATATTCCGAGCTATTTTAATATTAAAAATAAATTATTCATAAAAAACATTCAACATCGGTAGTTTTGTATTTTTGTCATATTCGACTTTAACATAATCAGACTCTACAGTTTTGCCTCCACGTAAAGAACCTGTTATTGATATATCTTTTCCTTTTCGATAACACTTAATATTGACTTGCTCTTTACTTTCCATATTTATAGAGCATTGAGGTTCATAGACATAGCCTGTAAATGTAATTGCACCTCCTGAATAATTATTACTAGCATAGGTGAAAGAAAAACTTGAAAGGATTATAGCAATAGCAGATGTTAGCAAAGATAAACATTTCATAGTCCACCCCCCTTAATAACACAAGCCACTATTATTAGTGCTTTTGTGTTCTTATTTCAGTGTAGTTCAAATATCGGCAATGCAAAATAAAAAATGAGAATATATTGAATGTTTTTTTATTGAATTTTATATGTTATTGATAATTATGTGTTTTTGTATTTCATTCTAATTGGGGGTTAAAAGGCAATGAAAGATGAAGGAGGAGAGTAGAATTGAAAATGTATCTTTTAGTTAAATGTTATTAATAGTTTTTCAATAATCATTGATAAATCTAGTTAGTTTGGATTAAGTTGCCATTTAATATTTTTGACACATTTAGAATTATTAGGTATCCCTGATGATGACGAAAATGTATTAACTTAAATTAGATTGAAAAATAACCTTCCCACAAAAATATGCAGTAGGAAGGTTATTTGAAAGTTTTGTATATTATTTGAAAACTTTAAAACGCACTTCGTCAGCCATAAAGTCTTTATCACCAGCCGGCGCATTAATTGAGCCAAAAACAAGTTGTGCACGTAATATCCAGTTAGCTGGCACATTCCACGTTTTTTGCACATCATTATCAATTAACGGGTTGTAGTGTTGTAATGAAGCACCAATATTTTCTTGTGATAATGCCGTCCATACTGCAAATTGTGCTATACCGCTAGCTTGTTCAGACCAAATGGGGAAATTATCTGCATATAATGGGAATTGTTCTTGTAAACCAGTCACAATATCTTGATCTTCGAAGAAAAGAACCGACCCCGCACCAGCAGCAAAACTATCAATTTTTTGTTCTGTTGCAGCAAAAGCTTGTTCAGGAACAATTTTACGTAATGCTTCTTTAGTTATGTTCCATAATTTTTTATGTTCCGCACCAAATAAAATTACAACACGTGAAGTTTGGGAGTTAAAGGATGATGGAGAATGTTTTACTGCTTCTTTAATCAATTTTGTAACATGCTCTTCAGACACCGGCAAAGCATCGCCAAGGTTATAAATAGTACGGCGATTTTTAATCATTTCGATAAATGCATTAGACATTTTGGTCTCCTAGCTTTTCATTAGCGCACGGCATTATTATGGAATAAATTTAAGAAGCCGTAGTTTGTTTCAATGGTTATTACTATAACGGGCTAGAGATAAAATCATAGAAAAAAAATTTAACGATAAGGTTCAAAATTTTGATTTAAGTTTTAAATGTTATTATTTTCAATAATATCAATTGATTAGTTGTTATTTTTGTTGGTCGTAGGAATATTATGGAATATAAACAGGAAAAATAAATTAAATTGAAAGAAAAAAATTGAGAGAGTAGAAAGACCATCAATAATATATAAGTTCAAAAGAAAAACCCAGTGGGGTGGCGTAAGACCCCACTAGGTAAAGTGATAAATAATTAAGCTCAATCTAGCTAGTTAAGGCCTTTGGTCATTTAAAATTTTGAGCCACCAAAGTTATCATTGATATATTTTTTGACTCATTCAGTGTGGTACAGTTTTGTTGGTTTAGCAAATTTAAGGTCAGCTTATTGCTCGTTGTTACAACCAATAAGCTGATACTATGGTTAATTGTTTTGTCATGCTCTCTCTGTATGGCTTAGCCTAGGATTTCAACAAATTAAGTGTGTACTCACTATCATAAAGGCAGTCAATTTACCCGGTACTGTGCAGGGAGTTCGCTAAAGCCAAGCCCATTGGCCTTTTTTACTGCAATTTGAACGGGAATGCGTTCTTTCATTGCTTCAATATGGCTAATTACACCGATGGTTTTACCAGATGCGTTTAAACTTTCTAATGCATCAAGAGCAATATCTAAGGTTTCAGCATCTAAAGTGCCAAAGCCTTCATCTAAAAAGAGTGATTCTAATTGTGTGCGGTTACTCACCATGTCCGATAACGCTAGTGCTAACGCTAAACTGACTAAGAAACTTTCCCCTCCAGATAAGGTTTTAATATCCCTCACGGTATCAGCTTGCCAGCCATCGATGACTTGCAACTCAAGGTTAGACTGATGATTCCGCTGTAATAAATAGCGGCCATGTAGTTTATCAAGTTGTTGATTAGCAAGAGACACTAAACAGTCTAAAGTCAACCCTTGTGCATAACGACGGAATTTATCCCCTTCGGCGGAACCAATCAGCCCACTTAAGTAGCTCCAATCATCATAGCTTAATTGGCTTTTTTCTATTTCCTGTAGCAAACCTTGCTGCTGCTGGCGTAGTTGCTTGTCCATCCCTAACTGGTTAATAATTTGGCCTTGTTCTTGGTTTAACTGTTTAATTTCTTCATCAAGAGCAATAATAGTGGTGTGTATTTGCTCTTCAGGGATATCAGAAAAACCCGTAATCACTTGTTGCTTTAGCGCTTCTATCGCGAGTTGGCATTCTTTATGGCGTGTTTGATTTTGTAAAAGGTTTTGATTGACGCGTTGCTTTAATTCTTCTAACAGTTGTTTTTCCTCTGAGGTTAATAAAGCATCGAGGAATTTTTGTTGGCTGCTAAATGGGCTGTTCTCCAGCGCTTGTGTGAATTGCGACTCAGCCTGATCCCGCGCTGTGGTGGTCTTACGGGTTATTTCAATTAATTCTTGGTAACTTCCATTCATTACAGAAATTGCATTATCAATCTCATTGAGTTGCTTATGCAGTGCTTCCTGTGCTTGGGAAAGCATTTCCTGTTTTGTATTCAATCGCTGAATATATTGACTCACAGGGAGCCCTGAAAGGTGTGTTTTTCGCAAAGTAGATTTCTGTTCTAAATCGATTTCAATGTGTTTTAATTGATGTTTATCGTTATCGAGCTGTTGGTTAAGCTTGTTTAGCTGGTTGGACTCTGATTGTAATGTCGCATTACTAACATCAATTTGTTGGCTGAGTGTTTGTGCCAACATTTTTTGAGTATTAAAAAACTCACCCCGTTGAGTGACTTCAGTTAGCCATGTATCAAATGTTTCGCTTTCCGGTAAGTTGAGGTCAAAAGGAGCTAATGCTAATTGTAGTTGACCTATTTGTTCGCGTTCGCGCTGTTGTATCTGGCATTGTTCTTTTTGGGTTTCATCAAATAACTGTGTTTGGTATTTCAGGCGTTCCTCGATTAATAATTGGTCAGCCTGTAATTGGTTAAAACTGGCTTGTAGTTCATGTTGCTGGTGTTTTGCTTGTTGGTATTCGTGTTCCAACGTCGCAAAATCGGCAACGATTTTTTGTTGGGAGGCCAGTTGGCAAGTCAACTCATCAATTAATTTGGTTACGGATTGTTCGTTCTGAGCAAGTTTTGGTGTAAGTGCTTGCTCACATGTTTTTTGCCAATGGTGAGTAAGTTCTTCTAATTGCGTTTTAACTTTCTGCTGTTGCTGTATGTTTTCGCTTTGGCGTTGGTTTTGTGTTGCTAATAATGATACCAGCCCAGCATGGTGTTGTTTGAGGTTATCCAGTTTTTCGGTTAACTCGTTCAACTGGCTTTGTGTTTCGCTCAGATGAATAGATTTATATTTATCGACTGCTGGGTGTTCAGTTGCTCCACATAATGGGCAAGGTTCACCGGCGATAAGGTGTTGGCGTTCATTTTCTAAACTGACAATTTTCCGCTCTAGCTGCAACTTTTCATTTGTTAGTTTAATGAGTGGGGTTAACTCATTAATTTTTACCTTGGTTATATCTAGCTCTTTTTCAGATTGAGCGAGAGCTTGTGCTATTTCAGCTTGCTGTAGGTGGTGTTGCTGGAACTGTGCCTGAGTTGCGAGGTATTGGGATAACATTAATGGCAGCAACTTAGCGTGTTGTAGGCGGTTCTGTATTTGCTCAATGCGTTGAGTGTTAACCTTAATGTCTTGTTCTTGTTTGCTATTTTTGTAGCGTTCTTCTAATTGACGAAATACCGCCGTGTGTTGTTCTAGTTCGGCACGTTTTTGGGTTAGTTGTTGTGAGTGCTGTTGGTTGTTTTTTTGTAATTGCTGAGTTTCATGTGCGAGCGTTTGTTGTTTTTGAGTTAAATTAGTCCGTTTGTCGGCTAATTCAAAGACAAACTGGCTCTGTTGTTTCCAACTACCTATTTGCGTATGAATGTCGGCATCTTTATGTTTTTCTTCTAAAAATATATGCAACTGCGCTAATTCTTGGGTTGCGCTTTGAATATGATTTTGCGCTTCAATGACTTGTTGTTGCTTCAGCGTAAAAGAAGCCTGCTGCTCTGTTATTTGTTTAGTAAATTCAACCTGTTGCTGCTTTAATTGCGCAATTTGATTGTCAAGTGGGCGAACAATTTCCTCAATGAGTTGGTGCTGTTGTTTCGTGAAATTAATATGTTGTTGATAATCATTTTGGGCTTGTATTAATTTTTGTTGAACAGGGGTTCGTTCACCTTGTTTTATCGTTAAGGCATTATGCAGACGAGTTTGTTTCTCCATTTGTTCAGTGAGTAGTTGCTGTTGGCGCTCGATATCTTGCCATAAGGGACGAAGAAGCTCTGCTGGGCTATTGTCAGCTAATTTTTTCAATTGGGGTTGTGCATTCTCTAGCGCCAACTCTGCATTTTTTAATTCGCTGTCTAATGATTGCATTCGTTGAGTGAGCTGATGGAATTGCTTCCACCAATTAATGGCTTGCTGGTGGTGGTCACGCTTTTGTTTGAGTTGCGTTTCTTGTTGTAATAGCCCTGTTTGTTTTTCTAGCAGTGATTGATGTTCAGATTCGCTAAGTAAATTAATAGCTTGAGCTTTAGCTTTCAGTAGGTCTAAATCAATTTTGGCTTGCTTATGTTGATTAAAAATATATATCGAGATTTGGCTATAGATTTCAGTGCCAGTAATTTCTTCGAGTAAGTCGGCTCGTTCTTTTTCAGATGCGTTTAAAAAGGCGGCAAAATCCCCTTGGGAGAGCAATATAGATTTAGTAAAGCGTTCATAATCTAGGCCTGTAATTTGGGCGATTAAATCTTTTATTTCAGTTATTTTTACTGTCAGTATTTGGTTGTCAGCAACGGTAGCGAGTTCTGCTTTTGGTTGTTGTAGATTCCCATCGGGTTTGCCTCCTGCCCGCCGTTGGCTCCAAAAGGCACGATAAGCTTTGCCTTTTACCTCAAACTCGACCTCTGTTAGGCACTCTCCAGTATGACGGGTCATTAGTTCATTTTGTGAGTTAGAAATGGTCTTTAAGCGAGGAGTTCGGTGGTATAAAGCTAAGCAAATTGCATCAAGTAGGGTGGTTTTACCTGCACCTGTAGCGCCGGTGATTGCAAATAACCCATTGCTAGCAAAAGGCTCTTGGGTAAAGTCGATTTTCCATTCACCTTTGAGGGAGTTAATATTTTTTAGGCGTAAACTTAAAATTTTCATATTGCTCCTTGCTACTCTTGGCGTAATGCGTCGTAAGATTGTTTAAATAGTTGGATAAGACGCTGCTCACGTTCAGGGTCGTCTAATTCCCCTTCAGCCAGACGACGTAAGAAAACGTCCTCGACACTGAGTTCACTCAGAGTTTCATTAGCTAAAGTGGTTGATTGCCCTTGTCGTAGTTTACGAGCGCGACGTAGCAAAACAATTTCAACGGGTAGGTTGTGTGTTAGAGATTCAATACGTTGTTGAATATCAGCAAGGTAATCTTGGGAAGCGACCTCGATATCTAGCCAAACGGGCTTATCGCCTTGGTAATTTCCCCATGCTTCGAGTTGTTTTTCTATGTCTTTTAATGACCCTTTAATGCTTTGCAGTGGTTGAATAATAGGGATTTCTAGTTGTGTGATTTGAGTGAGTTTAGCGCCATTGAATTCGACCAAACAAATACTTTTTTGCTGGGATGTCTCATCAAAACTTAGTGCGATGGGGGAACCACAGTAAC
>RWZD01000161.1_pt1 | contig 11818 bp, 9 predicted proteins | sample 2187771 | NCBI WGS metagenome assembly RWZD01 (sample SAMN10531866, study PRJNA481165) | viral metagenome | isolation source: viral particles purified by filtration and ultracentrifugation from about... | place: USA: Tennessee
TGCAGGATATTATTACCTAATCGTCAGCTAATGCATTTAAAAAAGAAAGGACAGCGTGAAACATGTTAAAAAAACTAGTGATTAAAGGTACACCTAAAGAAGTGGGCAAACAACATGGCGAACTCGGAAAAGCCCAAGTACAACAAAGCCTTGCCACCTATGAAAAACTGTTTTACGGCTACCAGCAATTATCATGGGAAGCAGCCAAAGAAGCTGCCCGTGTCCATCTGGATGCAATTGAAAAACATGATATACAGCTGCTTGAAGAAATGGAAGGCGTTGCAGAAGGTGCAGGTGTCGAATTTGATGATATTCTCGCCCTGAATGCGCGAACCGAAATTGCACTCGGCAGTTACGGAAAAAAGGCTTTTTCTGATGGCTGTACCGCATTTGCAACGATGGCACCACTTGGAGAAGACGTCATTGTTTCGCAAAACTGGGACTGGAAAGGCACCCAGATTGATAGCCTGTTGTTATTGGAGATGCATATACCAGGAAAGCCAGTCGTCACAATGGTAACAGAAGGCGGGATGATTGGAAAAATCGGTTACAATGATGCCGGGCTGGCCCTCTGTTTCAATGCGCTATTAACAGACCGAAAATCAGATGAAGTACCCATTCATCTAGCACTGCGCAGCATTCTTAACTCCCGCCATTTATCCGAGGCGCTATCCAAAGTAAAAGACGGCCAAACAGCCGCATCAGCGAGCGTACTCATTGGCAAAAGTGATGATAACGGGGAAGGCATGGCTGTCAATGCGGAGATTTCTCCTGTCGGCATGGACCTCGTTGGCGGGGATGATGGCTTTCTTGTGCATACAAACCATATCATGTCGGAGAGTTTGAAAAAGGGACTGCTCGATACGAATGAACACCGGCAGGATGATTCCATGCTTCGGTACAAGCGGGCCGTGCAACTGATCAAAACTGCTCGTGAAAACAGCGATGCTATCGATGTGGATACACATAAAAGATGGCTTTCTGATACGTTTAATGCACCTAACTCCATCAATCATTTATGCAACCCGCTTGCAGCAGAGCATCGGCAAATGGAAACCGTATTTTCCATCGTGATGAATATGTCGAAACAAACAATCTATTTATACAAAGGGAAGCCTGCAGACGGAGAATTTGTGCGCATCTAAACCAAAAAGGTATATGAGGAGGAGCTTTATGGATACATCTATTCAAGAAAAGATTACAATTCGCCCCATTCAACAAAAAGATATTCCCGAAGTAGTGCAAGTTGCCATCAAGGGATTTGGTATTGAAGAGATTGCCTACAAAGAAAAGCATTATGAGAATCATATCGAGCTATTTCCGGAAGGCCAAGTATGTGTGGAGTATGAAGGCAAAATCATTGGCTCCAGTTCTAGCCTAATTGTGAATTACGATGCGTTTGGCGATGACCATACATTTGAGGACATTTCCACGGACGGTTATATTTTCAATCATACGTATGACGGAAAAAACCTGTATGGCATTGACGTCGTCGTCCATCCGGATTATAGAAATCTAAAAATCGGGCGGCTTTTATATGAAGAACGCCGCAGACTCTGCAAACAATTTAATCTGGAAAGCATCATTATCGGCGGACGACTGCCAAACTATCATAAATATGCAGACAAATATAGTGCAAAAGAATATGTCGCCCTTGTAGAGAAAAAAGAAATATATGATCCGGTACTCGTGTTCCAATTAAATAACGGCTTTTATGTGAAAGATGTCAAAGCCGGTTATCTAGAAGACGATACCGACTCCCTGGAATATGCGTCCATCATGGAGTGGAAAAACCCGGACTATCAAGCCAAATAAAGTGCAACTTCAATCCGCAGCGTTTTACTGACCGTTAATTTGCGATATACAGTTAGAAAACTTGGTTGCACTTATGCAGTAAGAATGTTTTATACTTTCTTATCTGCTAAAGAAAGCACATCAGAGCAAATCTGATGTGTTTTTTAATTGGTGGAGAGCAGAAAAAGCATGAGTAAATAGACTGAAATGGAAGGCGACAGCCATCTTTAAATCCCTAACATCACAGGAGTCATAAGGGCTAATCTACTATAGGATTTTATAATCGAGAATGGTATACTTGATGGGAATCTGAAATTTTGTTAAGGAAAGACTCAATCACAACGTACTATCCATTTGCCTAAGCAATACACTGCAACAAAGTGGCACACACGGGGGTAAGATATCTATTCCTAAGAGAGGTACATTTGGTTACATAAGGAGAGACAGGCATGTTTTTAAGGAAAAAATGGCCGACACCACTAACTGTCATGTTGGTCGCATTAGTTTTAATTGCTTGCAGCAAAGAGAAAACGACAGAAGGCTCTATAGACGATGAAGCCAAACCAGAAGATTTTATCCTATTAAGTGAGGGTCTTGAAAAATATCCAGTTTGGATTGAAACGAAGGAAGAACTGGAAGAAAGCTCCGAGATCAGCGGGGTTTATGTGTTTGAAAATGACAAAGTAAAAAAGTTTAATCTATCGGAGCTCTCATTAGAAGTGGAAGAAATAGTTGATATGTCAGACAGAGAGCTTGTCAAGATTGCCCGTGCGAACAGCACAGCAGATGCAGCTTTCTTAGATGGCGAATACAATCTGAATATAATACTGGATGAAGCGGGCCAGAACACGGAGAGTATGCAACTAGAAGTACAAGGGAAGATACAAGATCAATTCACTTTTCATCGTGACAATATACATCATGCCATTTTGGATACTACATTTTCAGGCTTTAAAATCAATGAACATCATTATTTATTCACCCGAGTGGATGATGCGAATATATCTCTTCTATTAGATGATCCGGATACTGAGAAGAAAAACGTGACCATCGCAACATCAGAAGAGGAAAACATAGCAGAACAAGAAGAAGAGACAACCGATATGGATGAAGGGGAAGAGATATATGCGCAGACCTGTGCTGCTTGTCACGGCGATGACCTCTCAGGAAGTGTTGGACCATCATTACTAGAAGTCGGAGATAAGTTTTCAGAAGAAGAGATTAGAGATATAGCGGAAAATGGAAGAGAATCCATGCCCGCGGGCATTGCTGATGCAGAGGAAGCTCAAATCATAGCTGAATGGCTGAGCGAAACCCAAAAATAACTATTAAATTAGCATGACAAAACCATCTATAGATTGAAACTAATCATCAATGGGCGTTTGCACCCGGTTAGTTGGTTCAGACTTTGATGGGCAGTTATCCCCCCACCTAAAAACTCCTCAGTTTAACTTGATTGTTCAGGCGGGGGATTTTCTGACCGTTATATCTGCGACGAAATTTGTAAGTAAGCCTATCATGCTTACTTACACTTCTTTTCAACCTTCATTGGCAACGGACAGGTTAAATGCTACTATGAGAATATAGACAAGAATCATCAGGGGGGGAGCATACGATGGCTTTGCTCGTAAAAGACATGCTGCAACGACCACATTTTGAAAACGCCACCATTATCGCTGGAAAAAATGGCCTCAACAGACCAATCAGCTGGGCCCATATTATAGAACTCGAGCAATTCGGACATTTACTGAATGGGCGAGAAGTTATTTTAACTACTGGCATCGGCTGGGCAGAAAATGAGGAAAAAAGCCTCGCTTATCTGCAGCAGCTGCTGGACTATCATGCATCTGCATTATGCGTCGAGCTTGTCGTCCACATCAAACAGTTACCCAAAAAAATGCTAGCACTTGCAGAAGCAAATGATTTTCCCATTATTTCTTTTGATAAAGAAGTGAGATTTGTAGATATTACAAAAGATTTGCATGAGCAGATCATCGGACAGCAGGAAGATATCTGGCTAGAGTTAGAACGATTCCATCAACGTTTGCATTATGCATTGACAACCGATGGAACAATCGGAGACTTTTTACGGATTTTACACCAAGAAACAGGTCATCAAATCGTATTAAGGCATCAGGACGAATACCGTTTTTTTCCGTCCCCGGCGCAAAAACGTCAGAAACAATGGGAAGAGGAACTAGTTACAGACGAAACAGTGTATGACAAGGAGCCTGTTTATTTACTGCAGGATCCCATCGGCAGCCTGCTTTTTTTGGAGCCTATAAAAAGCATTTCCCGGTTCGACAAACTTGCCTTAAAACGGTGCAGCGAAGTAATTAACCAGTATTTCTGGAGACACCATCATCAAATGGAAGTACAACGGATGGAGAAAAATAAATGGCTGCTGGAAGCAATTCACACACCACAGACACACGAGAAAACCAGCATGAACATTCACCGGCAGCTTCCCGATATCGCGCTATTGGATGCTGTAGTCGGTATTCATCCCGAACCGGATTCCCCGATTACAAAAGATAAAAAGAAAAGCCTTGAAACGAATATCATTATGTCTTTGCGTACGGCATTAAAACAGTTTGGCTTGGAAATGCTGACGGTAAAAGACACAGAACATGCCCATTATATTTTACTTATTATCCAGCAGCAGCCAGGATTCATACTGGAAAAGCTCGACCAGACTTTACAGATGTTTTACGACAAAAGAGAAAAAGAGCCAGAGCATCGACACAGACCACTATTTGGGTTCGGCAAAGCAATTACCAACTATGCTGAAATCAGCAAGAGCTACCAGACTGCTATGTCCACCTTACGTTATCAGCAAGCAGCCAAGCCACTGCCCGAACCTTTTTATAGCAAGCTTGGCATTTATCGGCTAGTTGATCAGATTAACGATAAAAAGGAACTGGAAGAAGTGGTGGAAGATTATATCGGTCCATTACTTGCACATGATAAGGAAAAAGGAACGGAACTAACGAAGACGCTGAAAATCTATTTGAAACGCCAAGGGCAAAAGAACGAAACCGCTGCAGAACTACATATAGTCAGGCAAACATTATACCATCGCCTGCATAAAATTGAACAGTTGCTTGGCCCAGATTATATGCATCCAGAAAATCGTTTCATGATTGAATTTTCCCTGCATATTCTGCGTTTTATGCCTTAAAAAGAATAAACAAGAGTGGCATACGTTGGTAACTGGGTCAATAACAATGGAGTTATTATTCATTACTTAAAGTCAAAATCAGCATCCAAAATTACCCATAAATCACCATTAGCCAAGGTTACGATCTATCCAGTGGAAGTGACGAATTCACGAAAAAACTTTTAAGAAATGTGTTGTACAAGGAGTGTTAAAGTTTGAAATTTGGTCGGCAACTTTTGCTGTTTATGATAGTAATAATAGTGATGGGTGGTTGTAGTAACGCGATAACTGAAGATCAACTAATCGGAGGAAAATGGATACTAGTTAATGGATATGAGGATGGAGAAATCGGAGGTGACCCTGTGTGTCCTGCTTATGAAGAAGGAATGGAATTTATTGATGAGGAAAATGTGTATGTCTTTGCTGAGGAAGAGGAGATTTCCTATAGTTTAAGTGAATCTGATGAAGGAATGGAGATTATATTTTCTTATCCAAATGATATTGACTTTTATAAAATTTCGATGGAAAATGAAAATGCATTCGGTCTTAATGGCTCAGGAATGTCTAAAACACGAAATTGTTATTTTGAGCGGGAAGAATAATATGATGAGACTCTAACGTTGACTGGCGTTGGAGTTTTTGTGTGTTTTTTGACAGATCGATTTTCTAGTGCTAGGAAAGCGCTATGTCAGACAAGAAAAGGGAGCCTGATAAGTAGGTAGTGTGGAGAGTAAGGGAGTGTTGAAGTGTGAAAGTTAGTCGGCAACTTTTGTTGCTTATGACAGTATTAATAGCGATAGGAGGCTGTATTACGTGATAACTGAAGATCAACTAATCGGTGGAAAATGGCTGGTTACTAATGGTTATGAGGATGGGAAGGTCGGCAGTGATCCCGTGTGTCCTCCGTTTGATGAAGGTCTAGAATTTATTGATGAGGAAAATGTGTACGTCATTGCGGGGAAAGAAGAATTCTCCTATAGATTAAGAGAATCTGATGAAGGCATGAAAATTGAATTTTATAATCCAAACGGTGAAATAGACTTTTTTAAAATTTCGATGGAAAATGAAGATGCATTTGGGCTTAATGGCTCAGGGATGATCAAAACACGAAATTGTTATTTTGAGCGTGAGAAATAATATGATGGGACTCTGACGTTGATTAGCGTCGGAGTTTTTGTATGACTTTTGACAGATGACAGATGGATTTTCTAGTGCTAGGAAAGCGCTATGTCATACAAGAAAAGAGAGCTTGGTAAGCAGGTAGTGTGAATAGTAAAGGTGTGTTGAAGTGTGAAAATTGGACGGAAACTTTTGTTGCTTATGATAGTACTAATAATGATGGGAGGGTGTAATGAATTGGTAACGAAGGACGATTTAATCGGAGGTAAGTGGATACCGAAATCAGGTTATAAAAGTGGGGAAGCAAACGGGGAGCCGCTATGCCCTCCATTCGATAAAGGTATAAAATTTAAAGATGGAGAAACGGTTTATGTGAAGGATGCAGATAAGGATTTCAGATATCATTTAAGAGAATCGGATGATGGAATGGAAATTAGCTTTTATAATCCAAATGGTGAAATCGACTATTTAAAAACCTTTATTGATAATGATGATAATTTAGTACTGCTCGGGGCTGGAAATTCTAAAAATCATAACTGTTATTTTGAACGGGAGAAATAAAATCATGGGTGGCTGGGACAAAACCAGCTTAATAAAAATTAATAAATATTCGATCAACGCTTGTGAGAGCGAGAATCACAATACCCCATGCTTCCATGATTGAATCTCGCCTTTTTATAAGTTAACTATAATATAGCTGTTCACTCGAAAGTAATCTTTTTAGAAAACTTGGTTGTCACCAAGCCTTTCGGTGACGGCCTTAGTTGCACTTATACAGCAAGAAAGTTTTATACTTTCTTATCTGCTAAAAAAAACCCGTCCTTTTGAAAGAACGGATTTTCATTCGTTAGTTAGTAGCATCAGACATATAGTTATTCGCCTGATTACACTTGATGAAGCGCCTGTTAGGGGCATACTTTACATCATTCGTTATGCTTTGTTTTTAAAGATGAAATCCATCATACCATCTAAAAACGATACATCATTTGTAATTAAAAAGATGGGCATTAGCATGATTACTAGGATAACTGCCAAATAAGAGACAATTAACTTGGCAAAACCTCCGACGAATTGTTTCATGATGTTTCCGCCCCTTCCTATACTTTCTGAATTGTGTTAATATTTTATACTATTCAACTCAAAAATTCAAGTGCTTTTGCTTGAAATCTGATGTTTTTCCCACTGACAAGATATATACAGACTGCAGTCACAATAGATCTGCAGTCTGTATACTTAATTTGTTATAAGTGAGCTGCAAGTTGTTTTTACTTCTGCTTACGATGAAGTATTCCGGCGTTTATGCAATATCCCGAAAATGACTGCAGTTCCTAGAAACAGCATACCAATCAACAACCAATTAAAAATTGAAGTAGCTGTAGCAGGCAAGGCCGATTTCCCCCCATCCCTATCTTTCTTTTCAGGGCTGATGCCGGAGTTTGTATCCTCATCATTTTCTCCTGTTCTAGCCTGATTGTTTTTCTTTTCCAATCCGTCATAGGCTTTCTGCAATTTAACAAACGCATCTTTTATACTATCATCTGACACATCCGGATCGTCCAACACTGTTTTCGCGTCATCAAGAGCCTTCTGAAAAGCATCCCAACTTGCTTTTGTATACTCCGATTGCTTTAGACTTTCCTTCTTTATATTTTCAAGTAATTCATCCAATTTTTCTTTGTCGCTTTTCTTTTCTTCTGTGCCCTTTTTCTCCAGTGCTTTATAGGCGTCTTCAAGGGCAGCAATCGCTGTATCAACCTCTTCCTGAGTTGCTTCATCCTTATCGAGAATATCGCTGGCATCAGTTAATGCAGTCTGTAATGTTTTCCAGCTTTCTGCTGTATAATCGCTTTCCTTCAAATTAAGTCCTTTTAGTTCATCCACTTTTTCCTGGAGTTCTTCTTTATCTGCTAGCTTTTCTTCTGTAGAAATACCGATAGCAGAGCCCTGTCTTGTTGAATCAGCTGCTCCAATATATTTCATGTCACCTGTCTTCTCATTTCGATCAATTAAAATGCTGTTTACATTCCCTATATCGACAGCTTCGCTTTCCCATTTATGTCCCGCTTCGGCAACCTGTGCTCGCATATCATCTGAAATGCCTGACTCCCAGCGAATATTCGGGAATTCATTACTGAAAATTCTCGGTTCTTCGATCGCATCTTTGAGCTCCATGTCATAACCAATTACATTCATTATCGTCTGCGTTACGGACGTGATAATGGTTGTTCCGCCCGGAGAGCCGACAGTCATAAATGGCTTGCCGTCTTTTAATACAATCGTTGGTGTCATACTGCTAAGCGGTCGTTTACCCGGAGAAACTTCGTTCGCTCCACCTGGCACAGCATCAAAGTCCGTCAGCTCATTATTTAATGTAATACCATAACCATCAACCATAATGCCGGAACCAAATAATTGCTCAATTGTTGTAGTGTAAGAGACCATATTCCCCCACTGGTCGACAACAGAAAAGTGGGTGGTTTCTCCGTCTTCCTTATCATCGGCTTCAACCGTCACATCCACTTCCCGATCATCCCCTTGATATTCCCAAGGGTTCCCGGCCTCCACGTCATCATTCGCTTTTGTATCATCTATGGTAGCGATGCGGTCTTTAATATAATCTTCATTTAACAGCCCTTCTTCTGGAATATCAACCTTCGTCGGATCTCCCATATATTTGCCACGATCAGCATATGCCAGATGCATCGATTCGACTAAGAAATGATATTTCTCATAAGACTGTACATCATAATCTGTCAGATTTAGCAATTCAGACATTTTCAATAGTTGCAGCATTGTCAATCCACCTGAACTTGGTGGAGGCATCGTAACAATCTCATACCCTTTGTACTGTCCGCGGACAGGAGTTTCACTGGAAGTTACGTAATTTTCCAGATCACTCGGTTGCATGCTGCCGCCTTGCTTCTGTACCTCATCGGCAATTGCTTCGGCTATCTCTCCTTTATAAAAGGCACCAGATCCCTCTTCAGCAATTCGCTTGAATGTTTTTGCCAGATCTTTTTGAACGAGCTTATCCCCTTCTTTTAAAGGCTGACCGTCTTTCAGAAACACATCTTTTGCTGCCGTTTTAGAAAGTTTATCTGCATTATTTTCAATCGCATTCGCAACCGACCAGTTTACTTCAACACCATCCTCTGCATACCCTATAGCTGGCTGTATAAGATCGCTTAATGAAAAATGATTTGAACCCCATTGGCTAAGTGCTTCCTCTAAACCTTTCAATGTACCTGGCACGCCTACTGATTTCCCGCTACGTACTCGGTCCTGAAATGGCATTGGGGTGCCTTCCACAGATTTCTCAATATCCCAATCTTCCGGCTCTTCCTCTTCCCATACCCTTACTTTAACATTCGTATCTTCTACTTGAAGACGCAAGTGCTGCCAGTCAGTTGTTTTAGGGAGATCAATCTCTTCAATGTCCGTCGTCTTCGAATCCTTCGATTGAATAACTTTCAGCTTATTCGTATTAGAGTTAATTTCTAATCCATAGCCGTTTTTAGCAAAGGTGCTTCCAGGACGGAAGTCATCTGCCCGTACCCACAGTCGCATCCGCTTATCCTCACCGGGGTCATCCAATTTATATTTAAGATAGAGTTCACTGTCTTCTACCTCATCCATTTTGGACTTTACCAGCCCGAGCGATGATTTATTTCCTTCCAAACTGTCACCGAACTCAATTTTCCCACCATCTTCATCGATTGTAAATGTAGTGCCTCGTTCGTCCAATTCATATTTATCATTGTCCCAGGCAATACTGTCTGCTTTTGGTTGCGGAGCATTGGGTTCTTCCAATTCTTCTTCATCTTCATTTGTCTCTATTGTCTGCTCTTCTTCATCAGCATCCCCCAGTTCATCTGCCTCGTCTGTCTCTTCATCTATTACTTCAGCTGCTTCCGAGGCTTCTGTCGCTGTTTCTGTTCCTTCAGAAAAATCATCCTCGAAAATGACTTCATCAGTCACCAGGTCTTTCATCTCTAATTCGCCAAGATGAAATTCCCCTGTACCTCCTTCTTCCGGCTTCAGGTCCAGAGCACCAAGTAATAGTTTCCCATCTCCGGTTAAAGCGTTGTCCTTATCCTCCAAAAACATATCAGGTGTCGCGCCGTCTGGAGCTCTTTCACGGCTGTTCATGATTGATATATCCTCTGTTTGTGCATCATAATACATCATAAAACCGCCACCGCCGATTCCGGACATCATCGGTTCAACAACATTCAAAGCAAATTGCATAGCTACGGCAGCGTCGACAGCATTACCGCCATCACGCAGCACTTGTGCCCCTACTTCTGATGCGCGAGGATGTGCTGAGACAACCATGCCTAAATCACCTTCATCAGTTTGCTCCTCTTTAACGCCTGGATTCAATCCTTCCCATTCTGTGTTATCACCATCTTTTGCCGCAAATATTGCTGTATTGCCTAGATTAAAAACTAGAACAATAGTAGCTAGCAACGAAAAGGTTTTTATCTTCCACCACTTCATATATATAGATCCCCTTTCTGTTTTTTATAGCATCTTCTCGTTGTTGTTTCGTGCTGTATGTACTTCGTCTTCGATTCTCCCTCCTTATGTAAGCGCATTCATTTATACTGTATGCGGACTCACGTTTTTCTCTCCCATGGGAACACTTATCTATCAATATACCATATAAGCTAAAGATGGAAAATAGTGAATACGGATGGATTTATAACCATTACTTATATGAATATTTTGGTAAGAACAATTAGCAGATAGTACATTACCATCTGCCCTGTTATAAAATAGATATTCTCAGCACAAAGAAGATGGGTGCAACCCGCTAAATAGCGGCATTGCACCCATCCATCTATTCATTCAGCATATCCATTTAACTTCATTTCCTAAAGACTTAACAGCTGTTTCACATCTGATTCCGTTAAACTAGATAACATCGTCTCCCCAGGCTGTACGACCTGGTCGATCAGTTCGCGTTTTTTCTGTTGCAGATCATAGATTTTTTCCTCAATCGTTCCTTCTGTAATGAATCGGATGACCTGCACGACATTTTTCTGCCCAAAACGATGGGCTCTTCCAGTCGCTTGGTCTTCCACCGCCGGGTTCCACCATAAATCATATAGAATGACCGTGTCGGCACCAGTTAAGTTCAACCCGGTTCCACCTGCGCGGAGTGAAATGAGAAAGACACTTTTCTCTCCCTCATTAAACGCTTCACTCATCTCCACTCGTTCTTTGGAAGGAGTTTGTCCCTGCAGATAGAAATAATCAATGCCTTGTTTATTGAGTTCAGCTATAATCAACTCATGCATGGATGTAAACTGAGAAAAAATGAGCATTCGTTTTCCATTTGCAAGCATCGTCTGCACCTGTTCCATCAATTCATCCAACTTCCCAGAACGGCCATTATAATTTTCAATAAACAGCGACGGATGACAGCATAGCTGACGAAGCCTTGTCAAACCCGCCAAAATCTTCATCCGATTTTGCTGGAAATCATTATTCGCAATCGAAGCCGACGTCATTTGCTGCAATTCACGCAAATACCCAACATACAAATCCTTTTGTTCCTTCGTTAGCTCTGAGCTATGCACGGATTCGATTTTTGCCGGCAGTTCCCTTAAGACATCGCCTTTTAATCTTCGTAATATAAATGGCCTTGTCAGAGCGGCAATTTTCTTCGGCTCCATTTGCCTGAATTCACGCAAAGTAGGCATTAGTCCCGGCAGGACCACTTGGAAAATTGCCCATAAT
>RWZD01000163.1_pt1 | contig 11783 bp, 19 predicted proteins | sample 2187771 | NCBI WGS metagenome assembly RWZD01 (sample SAMN10531866, study PRJNA481165) | viral metagenome | isolation source: viral particles purified by filtration and ultracentrifugation from about... | place: USA: Tennessee
GTATAGTTTTCCCTGCTTTATTATCAGTTCTAGCACGTCTACATGCTTCCTCGCACAATTCTAAGATGACAGTATAAATTTCATTTTTATTATAGTCCCTTAAAAGTGTAATACCATGGCCATATCCTTTTTGTTCCTTTTTAAAAAAGTTACCGAACACTGGGCTTAAATCAATACCCCAAGCATGCCAATATAATTGTTCGCCCATGACACCAAAATGTTTTTTAAGAGATGATAGGGGGTAGTTTGCTATTTGGCCAAGCGTAGTAATTCCTAATCGATATAAATTATTTTTCATACGAGATCCAATACCCCATATTTTTTCTACTGGAAATGGCCATAATTTATTTTCTACATCTTCATACCGACATTCAGAAATACCTTCCTTTTTAGAATATAAATCCATCACAACTTTAGCTAATAACTTATTGTCTCCAATCCCTATGGAGCAGGTTAATCCGAATGTTTCTAGTAAATCTTTCTTAATTAATTTTGCGATATCCCAACGACTCCCAAATAGCTTTTCAAGGCCGTTAACTGTGATCCAAGTTTCATCCACTGAATATGGATGTATCGCTTCTTTTGGTACATAATTATTCAGAAACTTAGTTATTTGTACGGATTGATGTATATAGTCAGCCATGTTCGCTTGCACTAAAACAATCTCTGGATCGTCAGGAATTTCGAAGTATCGACTCACATTACTAATTCCGTGTTTTTTCTTGAGCGCTGGTGAAGCAGCAAGAACGATACTTCCAGGGCGATTAAAATCTCCAACAACTGCAAGCATCACTTTCATTGGATCATATCCTAATTTTATCGCTTCAACACTTGCATAAAAAGAACGCATATCAATACACAAAACATCATTACGTGGATAAATTGAGTAATCCATATTAATTCACTCCATACAATAATAGGAACATTTGTTCTTGTTATTGTATGTTAAAATAAATTATTTATCAATGGAAATTAATACAAAGATACTCAGTGTTTACCTCTACTTATATTAATCATTGCTTCTAAATCTTCTAGCATCATCTTATAATTTTTGTTATTAATTAAACTCCTAGTGATTTTATTTAAATCGTCATCATTTAATTTCACAGACATACTTGTTGCAACTAGATCTACATAGTCTTTCAACGTGTGCATTAATATTTCTCCTTATAATGTTTTGATTAATAGAAAGAGGACTTAATTATAATAGTTAGTTCTCTTTACTTCATTAAAATATCTCGAATCACTCACTTCAACAATCTTATCTTGCAATTCCTTTAAAACTTCATTATGTTTATCGTTATTAATTAAATCTATGGTTAGATTATATAAGTCGTTCTCTTCTAATTTAATTCCTACAGTTTTAGATACCCATTCCACATAATCAATCAAACCATTCATAACGATACCTCCTTTATATTATTATTCGACAATATGGGTAAATGTTCCTGCTTTATAGAGAACTTTCTCATTATTTCCCACTTGAGTAAGAACGTTCGTTCCCTTATAATGCTTTTAGAAGGAGGGGAACGAATGTGCGTGATGTGCGTAATGAATTGTTAGAATCTTGTCGTTGTAGCAATGTATTAAGAATTTTGTATATGTCCGGTTATAATGTCACAAAAAGGACTGTTCGTGTACTCAAGATAAACAGCACTACATTTGAGGCTTTTTGTTATTTACGCGGAGAGCAACGTACCTTTTGTATAGACAATGTATTGGTGGTTGTTCCTGTAAAAAATAAAAGGACGGTGGTATAATGATATTATAATTTTAAAAGATCTTTCGTTGGTCAACAATCGACTAAATGTTGACCAAATTAAACATATAAGAACTTTTATAGCGTAAATAAACGTATCACTAAAATTAAAAAGAGCTACACTATTGCAATACAGCATAATTTATCCTATAATAAAGATACAAATAAATATCGATTCATTTTCGGGGCAGGGTAATATACAGTTACCTAGCCCCTTTTGATTTTGTTGTGCAAACCGTTGATATGATAGCATTTCATGTTTTCGACTTGTCGATAAAAATAGGCTTTGTTGACCGATTGTTGACCAATTGCGAAGGATTTAACTTTTCTAAGTGTTTTGCAGCTGATTTTCCACCTCTTTCATCAACATGTCCATAAGTATCTGTTGTAATTTTTGAGTTAGCATGTCCAGCTCTTTTAGATACATTAAAAGGGGATTCCCCGGAGTTTAAAAGATAAGTAATCATAGTATGACGTAGGTCATGTAGCCTAATTCGTTTTAGTTCGTGACGTTTAATGATTTTTTCCCATGTATTTGTTGCGTTGTTGGGTGTATACGAGAGTCCGTAACCGTTATGAAACAAATATTCATCAGTCCCACCTAGCCATTTATCGCCAACCGCAAACCTTTCATCATCCCAATATTCTTTAAATCCTCTAAGTTCATCCATATACCAATCAGGCATATAAACAATTCGTTCATCTTCGTTTGATTTTGTACCTTTAATATATGGTTTTCCTTCTATTAACAAGGGGATACTTCTAGTTAATCTAATGTAACCTTCATCTATATTGATATCAGGCCATTGTAAGGCTATAACTTCAGCACGTCTCATCCCTGACATTGCTGATGTAATAAAAAACATACGCCATACAATGTGTTCTTGATACAATGCTTTAAACAAAGAATAAACATCTTCTTCATTATAATAATTCATCGTTTTCTTTTTAATTTTTGGCCGTGATAAATTTCTCATTGGACTATCTTTCATGACTTGCCATTCGACCGCTTTATTAAAAATAACACGTAAAATCTTGTCGAACTCATATATTGTTGAGTCTGATAAAGGTTCTTTTCTTCCATTTTTAGCAGCACCTGGTTTAGAAATGTCATTCAAAAAGTTTACGATATGGATTGTTTTAATTTTATTGATCTTCATATTCCCGAACTTAGGAATTAAATAATTGTTTAAGTGAATCTGATAGTTTTTTAATGTAGTTTTTTCAAGGTTTATTTTAGCGTGCTTATTGACCCAATCATCGACAAATTCCCCAAACTTCAAATCACCAGTAGATATATATTCGCCTGTTTCTACCTTAACTTGGAATTGATATAATTCTTTTTTCAAATAATCATCTAAACGCTTTTTAGTGCGAAGTAGTTTTTCGTCTTCAATGCGTATTGTTTTTGTTTTTCTAACTCTTTTTCCCCGTCCATCATAGCCCAATTCAACAGTTAACAAAAATGAATTATTCCCACGTCTTTGGATACTAGCCATAAAAAACACCTTTCTTCGTTAAAACGTTATTTCTATACATTTCTAATCTCCTTAGCGCAAAATCAAACTCTACATTAAATAGATCCATAATGTCATAGGCAGTCACTCCTTTTAATTGTTGTAACATAAAAGAGGGAACGCAAAAGTGATACATGAAGTAGTCGGCTTTCGATTCACTGTAAGCACCGTAACCTTCATTCAATTGACTATAACTAGTTTCATCAAAAAAATAGTGGTACATTTCATGACCAAAATCCTGCCATTGTTCTTGTGGTGTTAGTTGTTCGTTGATAAACATTTTATGTTTATCCTTAAAACAAACAAGTTCGCTAGAGTATCCCCAGTATATAATCTCAAAGTTGAATATCCTGGAAATGTTATCAATAGATAAGTGATCATTAGATAAAACGTTAATGTTTTCGTATAAATAGTAGATATAACTTTCAGTATTATTCAATTAATCACATCCTTTTTAGGAACGTATGTTCTATTTAAGGTTAACATAAAAGGTGTACAAATAAATGCACACCTAGATATTGTTTTTAATGAAATTTACTTCCCAGGAATCACCATCTATACTGTTGTCTCCAACAGATTTTACTTCTGTATGATCAATTTTTTCACTTAATTCAGGAGGTAAAGCACTTCCACTACCAAATTCAAAACGTTATTGTTACAACTTGGGTATCTTCAAACTCCCACTCTTCATCATTTACAATAAACTCTATTTCTAGTTCTTCTTTTAATTCAGGTAGCTCAAAGTCAGTATCTTCTTCAAATTTATATATATTGAACGTGTCCTCTGCTTCCTTGCCTGGACTTACCTCAATAAACATATCATAATACATGTCATTAATCATTTTTCCATCAGCTGAAGCATTTCCGGAGAATAATTCCAAGTAATCATCTGACTTATTTTTTATATTGAAGTGCGCTTTAATAAATTGATCGTCACTAATGTTATCCGTATAACCTTTTTCTACCTTTAAAAGCTCAACGCTATATTTTTCTTCATCAATAAGTAATTCTTTTTCATCTGTCAACGTTTCAATTTCGTCCTCATCATGTTCCTCTTCTGTTTCCTCATCTTCATTGTTATCCGCCTCAATATCCGTTGTTTCTTCTGACGCTTTTGGTTCAGCGCTCTCTTCTTTTGTTTTTACTTCTTCACTATTAGAACTACATGCTACCATGAATAGAGCAGCCATTAAAACAAATAAATGCTTTTTCAAATTTAATTCTCCTTAATTTATTATATTTAATACAGCGTACCATAAATTATGTTTTGCTTCTTAAAACTTCAACTTTATCATTGATATTTTTAATTACAGCTTCTTGACCTTTTACATTCTCGTTCTTTATAAAGAATAATGCATCTAAATATAAGTCTAAAGCTTTTTTATTATTTCCTTTAAATTCTTCTTTTTCAGCTTTTGTTCTTATTTCGTTCAATTGGCTTTCGAATATGAACAATCCTATTTCTTCTAATTTATATGGGTTTGCATATCCATAATCATCTTGAAATTGTTTCAAAACCAAGAGAGCCTTATTAGCGTTGTTCACTTTAGATGTTGCTGTTTTAACTAATTTAGCTTTATCCATGTGTTTTTGTGTTTGTTTTATAACTTCTTCTTCGACAGCAATCGCTCTTAGTTCATGAACTTCTTCAATATAATTAATGATTTCATTTGAATCGAAATTATTAATGGTTATTCCTTTTGTAATATATTCATGTTGTAAAATGTTAAAGCTTTTCTCTATAGTATCTAATCTACCCATCTTTGTTTTGAAGTTTTTAGTATTTTCAACAATACCAAAAGATTCTTCTATAATATCTAAATGTCTAGATATTATAGCAATGACGACAGGTCTACATTTTTTACACAAACCGTGCTGATCAATACCGAGAAATATACTTTTATGTTTACAATAACTGCATTGCGCCATTAAATCATCTCCCTACGGATAAGTAATAAAAAATCCACATATCGTCCAGATATCTATTATTATTCGAATTTCGAACTACCATTAGTGAGGTTGTTTTTTATTTCATTTTTCAACTTCTCGTATATGCCTGGGTTAATTAAATATTCATCAGATTCATTATAAACTCGCCACTCTTCAGTTCGAGCCAACTTGCTAAATTCATCATAATTTAATTCCTCAAAACTATCTCTTGTATAAACAACATTGACAGCATCACTCAATGATTCATTACCTTTATTATCTGCCATTGTTACTCTAACCACTGCATCAACTGTTAATACTTCGTCATCAGAAAAAGCCAACTTCATTATTTCTAAAATTTTATAGGCTTGATTAGTCACTAATGTGTTTTCGCTAAACGATCCATCAGCATCTATTTTTATAATCAACATACCTTCATCGTATAAATCAGCGTCGGTCACATCTTCATTCTCTTCTTTAATGAACTTATCTATAGAAATATCGTCTTCTTTATTAGTGTTTTTTAAATCTTTATCTTTTTTCTCATCGGTAGTATTTTCCTCTTTTTCCTTCTCTTTATCATCTTCTTTCTGTCTTTCTTCGTAAGCTTCATCTTGTACTGGCTCACCATCTTCGTATGTTACACAACCAGTTAAAACGAATATCGTTATTATTAAAATATATGAATATATCCTCATAGCATCCATCCTTCAAATACAGAGTATGAATTTAAAACTTTATACTTATGTAATTCGTATCTTTATAATGCTAAAACATGGAAGTGATAATTTAAAATATAACACGATTCGTTAAAATCGTGTGTGATGTTTGTATCTATTGTACTTATTCGTCTTTGTATGCTTCCCAAATACGTTTTAACCGTGCTATATCTTCTTCTTTTGATTTAGGCAATTCTCGATGCCATCTTCGTAACTCAGGATCGTTTATAAATGCTTCAAATGATTCTTCTTCTGTTTGATTAGGGTTGTCCGATTTTCCCACAATGTAATCCACTGTAGCATTTAAAACATTAGATAAATCAACTAGTATATCTGGCTCTATCCTTTTTTGGTAACCAGTTTCAATCTTATTCATCTTACTTTGGGATATATCTATTTTTTGAGCCAATTCCATTTGTTCCATTCCTAACTTTTCCCTTAATTCCTTAATTCTTTTACCTACATCCATAATTGGATTCTCCTTATAAATAGCTATCTATTAACATTATTAGTCTTTCTAAAACAGAAATCAATCAAATTTCTAAAAAAGATATTAAATAACCTTGACTTTCTAAAATAGAATTTATATAATGGTTATAGAATTTCCAAATTAGATATTTAGAAAGAGGTGACAATATTGAAAGTAAATCTTGAAATAATCAAAACAAAACGAGAAAGCGAAGGATACACCACTAGTGAAATGGCTGATAAATTAAAACTTGCCAACGGTTCTTTGTACTGGAAGCGGGAGGCTGGTCAATATAAATTTAAGCCAGAGGAAGTAATGATGGTATCCGAAATTCTTGGTATTCCATTTAAAAGACTTTTTTTATCTGAATCGTATTCTAAAAAGGAAATTAACAAGGAGGTAGTGTGATGAATATAACGGAAATTGGTGCAATGCCATGCGGAACAAAAATACAAATTGAAGATTGGCATGAAGATTATAATTTTTTTGCACCGAAAAGCACTTTGGCTGCTTATCCAATATCGAAAGTAAATATGGATGGAGAATATTCTCCGAAAATAAACAGGACATTTAGAGCATCATTTAATTTTGATAACGAACAAGAAACAAAGCAAGCATTTAATGAATTGAAAGAAGGCAGAAAGCAGTTAATAGATTTTAAAAAACATATAAACAACCCAGAAAAACTCGAGTGTATTTAAAAACAGGGAGGTATCGAAATGAATCTATCAATTGTAACTAAAGAAATGTTTGGACAGAACGAAATGAACATTTACCAAAACGAGAACAATGAAATTTTTATGACGAGGGAGCAAATCGGACAAGCGCTTGAATATAAAAATCCAAGAAGAGCAATTTCAGATATTCATAATAGAAACAAGGAAAGGATGGATGGTTTTTCAGGTGTCAGCAAATTGCGTACCCCTCAAGGAGTGCAAGAAACATACATTTATAACGAAAAAGGCATCTACGAAATCATAAGACGAAGTGCACAACCAAAAGCAGATGAATTTTATGACTGGGTTTATGATTTACTTTCTAAATTAAGAAAAGGTGAACTACGAGTTGAGCAACCTAAATCAAATTTAGAAGCATTGCAACTAACGGTGCAGGAACTTACAGAGCAAGATAAACGAATTACAAATCTTGAGGATAATATGCGTATTAACAGTGGTCAAGAATTCCACTTAAACAGATTAGGTAAAAAGAAAGTATTACAAAGTCTTGGCGGTTATAAGTCCCCAGCTTACGAAGAAATGAGCAGTAAGGTATTTGCAAGATTTTGGAGAGATTTCAAACAACATTTTGTTATCCCAAGATACAGCGATTTACCGAAAATTAAATTTGATGAAGGGGTAGCTTTTATTAAAGCTTGGCAACCAGACACAAGCACAAGATTAGAAATCCAATCTATTAATCGTCAGCAAACTATACAGGAGGTGATCTAATGCTAAACGTTGAGTTCAGTAAAGAGTTTACAGATTCTTTAGCAAATGAGGTTGTGCAGCGACTTGTTCCTATTTTAATACAAGAGTTAAAACAAAACGAGTTGCCGCACTTACTAACGAGGAAGCAATTCATGGAGTTGGTCGGTATCGGTGATAGTAAATGCAATGAACTATTTCACCGAAAGGATTTTCCAGTAAATCGGGAGCTTGGTCATCCGAGAGTACCGACTAAAGCATTTTTTGAGTGGGTACATGCCACAAACCAAAATGCGGGCGAGGTCAATATGAAGTTTCCATATCAAGCTATCTAAGAGGTTATGAATCTATTATACCAATTTCACATCACATGTCTTTGCTGTCAGCGCAAATTTGCTTACAAAGCAAAAGGGGGTGATGACAATCGATTTCGGGAGCACATTACGAACAATGAGAAAAAAGGCAGGCATGAGTCAAGAAGATATTGCGTTAGAACTTCATATGTCAATAAGTAATGTATCAAGGTTGGAGTCAGGAAAATATGAATTAAAAGCCATCGACTTTTGGCGATGGGCGAATGCGACAGGTTCACAAGATGTATTTATAGCTGCAGTTACAAGTATAGACATCGCTATAGTCCAACAAATTATAGAAGGTAGTGCAACCATAGGAACTATTTTAGGAGGAATATTATGAAGTCGTTACAGGAGCAGTTCAAAGAAGAAGCAGAGTGTCACAATTACTGCACAGGAGAAGCAGAAAAACGTATTAAACAGAGAGATTACATCGGCGCAGCAGTATTTTTAGAAAACGCATCACGATCACTTAAAGAAATGGATAAGTTACAGAAAGAATTTGCAGATTTGAGCGAAGGTAAAGTAACGATACAAGTTACTCAATTAGGAGGCAGATTGCAATGAGAAAACGCAATGCATACGGGGCAATGTTCATGAGTTTTATGGCAGGTATGTCGCTTTTAAGCGGAAGTGAATACAGTGTATTAATTTGTTTAATATCGCTTATCGTCACAGTGTTTGTTGCTAATAACTGGGGATTAAATACAGAAGAAGATGAACCAGTTAATGAATATGAATTTGAGAATGAACAAGTTAGCAGAAACAGGGATGTAGTGTGATGGATATAAAATTTATCGTTTCATTATTCATCGTTTTAGCTGTTTGTATGGTGGGATTAATTTTCCAAATGATAGTCATAGTCGGGTTTTACAATATATTTTTTGCTTGAAAGGAGCGAGGTAAATGGATTGGCACAAGGAGGATTTCGTTTGTCGTTACAAGATAATTATTACGTAAAAATGTATGTACAGTCGCGAAAGGAAAATGCGGAGTATATAAGTAGAGAATTGACGTTCAGAAATGTCGCTGGTGTTATAGCTTCGTTCGGAACAATTGAAGATTTAAGACATCTGGACAAGTACTACGAAATGGAAGAGGAGGAAAATAAATGGGAGAAATAGCAGACATGATGATTGACGGTGCTTTATGCAGTGGTTGCGGAGTTTGGATGGATGACATTTTAGAAGGTGATGAAGCCCCAGGTCATCCGAGATATTGTGAAGATTGCGCAGAATAAAAGACCCCTTGGCAGAGAGGTCTAAAACAGAATTTCTAATTATGAAATTTCTATGTCCATTATATCAATTTTATGTATATAGAACAAGGAGGAAATAAAATGAAACAAATTAAATTAATGAATTTAAAGTTAACAAATTTTAAAGGGATAAAGGATTTTGAGTTAAAATCTGATGGAAATGATTTAAAGGTTTATGGAGGTAACGCCACAGGAAAGACAACGCTATTCGATGCATTTGTATGGGTCTTGTTCGACAAAGACAGTAACAACAACACTACAAGCAACTTTGACATTAAGACGCTAGTAGACGGTAATCCAATTAACAAAATAGAGCATGCCGTCGAAGCGGAATTGGATGTAGACGGAACTGTTTTAAAACTAAAAAAAGTATACAAGGAAAAATGGACAAAGAAGCGCGGATTCACCACAGAAGATTTTACAGGACACACCACTGATTATTTTGTAAATGATGTGCCAAGTAAAAAGAGAGAATACGAAGAAGCGATTAAAGAATTAGTGGACGAAAACGTGTTTAAGTTACTAACAAATCCTGCTTATTTCAATGATGAAAAAGCATTCAATCGAAAAGAGCGACGTGATTTGTTAATTGAAATTGCCGGCGGGGTTAATGATGAAGAAGTGATTTCTGAAAACGAAGATTTAGCTAAGTTATTGGATGTATTAAACGGCAATAACATCGAAGATCATAAGAAGATTATTAACGCAAAACGTCGAGATATCAATAAAGAAATCGACCGTATTCCGATAAGGATCGATGAAATACATCGCGGTTTACCTGACTTGTCCAATTTAAACGAAGCAGACCTTAACAATAAATCGGATGAAAAATTGAAAGAAATAGAAGTTAAAAAAGAACAAATTAACGATATTAAGAACGGTTCTAAGACGAATGAATTAAACAAACAAATTAATGATGTAGAAATTGAAATAAACAACGTTAAAAATAACCATGAACAAGAGCAGAAGCAAGGTTTATACAAGCTTCAAACTAGATTAAATGAAGAAGAATCAAACCTTAGTATTTTACGAAACAATGTTAAGTCGCAGATAGAGCAAAAGAAGCTTAACGATCAGTTGATCCAAAGTAAGCAAGAACAAATGGAAGACTTGCGAAAAGAATATATGGAGTCACAAGAACAATATAACGAACAGGCGGCGCAAGAGTTTGATAATGATGAATGCACTTGTCCGACATGTGAACAAGAACTACCACAAGACAAAATCGATGAATCTATTGCTAGATTTAATAAAAACAAATCAGGATTGCTGGAAAAAATTAAGAAAAAGCAAGAAGAAATTAATAAAAAAGGTGTCGAGTTAAAGGGAGAAGTCGAACAACTACAAGCAGATATTGAACCAATAAACAAAGAGATTGAAAAGATAACAGAACAAGGAAAGAAGAAAGAATCCGATATTGAACTATTGAAAGAAAGGGTCGAAAAAGCAGAAAAAGAAGTTGTTCCAGTAGAGGAAAATGAGAAGTTTATCGAACTAAGTGAACAAAAGAAAGAGTTACAAAATAAGGTAACAGAAATTGAAGATTCAATGTTTGACCAAGTGGCCGAAATCCAAAAAGAAGTTAGTGCTTTAGAAGAAGAACAAAAAGAGTTACAAGTCGACCTATCCAAGTTTTCGCAAACGGAGAAACAGAAAAAACGTATAGCTGAACTCGAAGATGAAGAAAAGAAACTATCTAGCGAGTACCAAGAATTGGAGCATCAACTACATTTAACAGAAGAGTTTACTAGAAAGAAAGTTGAAATGCTAACTGAAAAGATTAATAGCAAGTTTAAGTACGCTAAATTCAAATTGTTTAAAGAGAATATTAACGGAGGATTGGAAGACATTTGCGAAACGACTTATGAAGGAGTTCCTTACGGATCTGGTCTAAACAATGCAGCAAGAATTAATGTCGGTTTAGACATCATTAACACACTATCCAAACATTATGGTGTTTATGCTCCGATTTTTGTCGATAACGCCGAATCAGTAACAGACTTAATCGATGTAGAAGCGCAGTTAATTAGCTTGGTAGTTTCGAAAGATGATAAGAAATTACGTGTAGAAACTAAGTTGAATAAAGAAAGTGAAGTAGCTTAAATGAACCGGACACCGAATTGGCAAAAATTAAAACTGAATAAACAATGCGGTGTCTGTATTCACTACAACCAACGGATTGTAAATGGCAAGCAAACCGCTAGAGGAAATTGTGTTTTGACCGGAACTTACAAAATGAGAACAGAAAAATGTATGAAATTTAAGGAGGAAAAATAAATGACTAGTCAACAAAATCAAGTAGCAATAATTCAAAAGGATATTACAGATGATGTGAACAAGAGTATCGAACGTTTG
>RWZD01000164.1_pt1 | contig 11750 bp, 22 predicted proteins | sample 2187771 | NCBI WGS metagenome assembly RWZD01 (sample SAMN10531866, study PRJNA481165) | viral metagenome | isolation source: viral particles purified by filtration and ultracentrifugation from about... | place: USA: Tennessee
TAACGACTGGGCCAGATATTTTGTGGTGGAACACCAGGAACTGTGGGGAGGTGATCAATCTTGCACTAATTAAAAAGGGAGTGTGATTGGCTGGACGCCTTGAGTTTACTGCTTTGGCGGGGAGTTATGCGATTCTGCACTGATGAACATGAATTGATTTATTTTATGTTTTTTTGCATTCTATTCTGCATTCATCTGATCATATTTTAGGAACGTTTAAACAGCATTTAAAGGACAATTGAAAAGGTATCCAATCATCCCACCTTTTGGTGATCTCCTTCCTGGTTTAACTGACCAGTCTCATCGGTATTTTTCTTCTCTTCAATGCGGCGCAAAATCTCTTGGTCTAGTGATTCATCGCCAGCCATAGCAAGCTTAATGGCTTGTTTCAGTGTTGGTCTTATGCGTAAGCTATCGACATTCACCTCTAGCGAATCTTCTCTGGTAGTTAACAAAATACCTTCGATTCCCTTTCTGTGTATAACTTTAAGTAATTCATTAATTTCATAATCTGAAAGCGATTCATAGATCATATCCCATGCATTTCGCATTAAAGGATTTGCTTTACTAGGTATCGACACCCTGTCATTTGATTCTAATTCGGCTAATTTCTTTCCTGATGCCAACCAGTCCAAGCTGACGTCCTCTGCCTCTGCAATCATCTGTATTGCTTTAAAGGACGGGTCTGTTCCCTTGTTTAGATAATTATTCAACGTTGAGTATGGAAGCCCCCATGCTATAGAGACAGCCCTAACACTGCGGCCTTTGATGAGTGTTTGAATTCTATCTATCAGTGTTTCTTTTTCTGACTGCACAAAAGAAACATCAGTGTTATTTTTTCTTTTCATTTTCTTTTCACTTCAACATGTTGATTATTAATGAATTAACCTAATTAGGACTTTAAATTGTTTTAAATAGGAAAAGAAAGCCACTTTCTTTCTTTACACAGTCCTAATTCGGATCAATACTGTATCTGCACGGATAACCCCACCGGATTATCCGCCGGGGTAATTTTTAAGGGTAAACGAAATATGGATAGAAATGAAGTAAGTCATGCTGACTGGCATCGTATCGATATTGTTGCTGCTCTCCACAAAGAAGGCGTAACGATGCGTGACCTGTCAACACAGGCGGGCTTAAAGCCTGACACGCTAAAGAATGCACTGGCGCGTTCTTATCCAAAAGGTGAACGCATTATCGCGGACGCGCTTGGTGTTCCACCACAAAATATCTGGCCCAGTCGTTATCTGAGCAAAGCATTAGGGTGATTGGTATGTTTTTGACTGCTAATGAACTGGTTGGAGTTACGGGATTACCCGGCACTGTTCAGGGGATACGAAACCGTCTGAATAAGTTGTCTGGCGATCATCCTGAATTTATTCGTAAACGGCCCGGCACCAAAGCCTTTGAATATCACATTGACTGTCTGCCGGTTGCGGCACAGGAAGTGGTTAAACAACGTCATTTCAATGCTGTTTTAGAACAGAAAAAGACTGAAAAACCACTGGAAAAAACCGTTGCTGTAACGGCGGTAAAACCCGGTGAGGAACTGGCTCTGATGCGTCAGTGTCCCGCACTGTTAGAGCGTGAAGTCTCCGGACTGACCGGTGAACAGAAAGCGGTTGCAGATGCACGGGCAACACTGGCAATGGAAGTGTTATCACTGATTTATGCAGGTGATACCCGCACCGGTGCGGTCACCCGTATCTCAGAACAGTCACGTAACAACGTGCTGCCTGATTACCTGCAACGTGCGGCAGACAATGCTAACGCCCGTAAAGGCAAGTCACGGCGTGGTATCAGCATCCGCTCTCTGCAGGAATGGGTATCGCTTTATCAAAGTACCAATTCAGGAGAAGAACGTCTGGCATTGCTGGCACCCGGTCATCACAAAGAGACCCGCCCGGAGCAGGTGGCGTGGTTTCCGGGATTTCTGTCGCATTACCGTAATGTGAACGGGCCGTCACTGATTGCTGCCTATCGTTCATTCGCGGATGAATGGGATGAACAGTATGCAGATCAACCCGCTATGTTAAGTGCGAAACCATCGTATGACGCAGTTCGCCGCCTGATTGTGAAACTGCCGAAACGTGAGCGTGCAAAAGGCCGTGTAACCGGCTCGGAAGCACGGGCACTGGAGACCTATCAGAAACGTGACTGGTCACAGATGCCGGTAAACGGATGTTGGGTCAGTGACGGTAAGTCCATGAACCTGAAAGTGGCACACCCTATTCATGGCCGTCCGTTCACACCTGAACTGACGATGGTGATTGATGGCCGTACCCGCTTTGTTGTGGGCTGGAGTCTGGATTTATCAGAGAACGTCATTGCTGTTGCATCCGCTTACCGACACGCCATGCAGCATCACGGTAAACCATTATTTGTGTATTCCGATAACGGTGGCGGTGAGAAGAACAAAACGCTGGATGCGGAAATTACCGGTATTTTTCCCCGTCTGGGTATTAAGCACATGACCGGTATTCCCGGTAACCCACAGGCACGCGGGATTATTGAACGGCTTAACGGGGTGATCCCTCTGCGTATTGCTCAGGGTTTTGCCACCTTTAATGGTCGCAGCGCTGACCGTGAACACGCAAGGATAACCAGTCGCCGTATTAATTCAGCTGTGAATGCACTGGAGAACAACAAAGAGCTGAACCCGGTTCAGAAAAGCGCACTGACAAAACTGCCGTCATGGGCGCAACTGCTGGACGCTATCGACGATGAGATACAGAAATATAACTACAGTCATGAACACAGTGAGTTACCGAAGCGGAACGGCCGTCACATGACACCAGCGGTATACCGTCATGAAGTGCTGGCAGCGGAAGGTGATGAAGTGGAGTACCTGACAGAGATTGAGCTGCGGGAAATGTTCATGCCGGAAGTTAAGCGTGTGGCTCAGCGCGGCTGGATTGAGTTCAATAATAATCAGTATTTTGCAGAGGATTTAATCCTTGTCGACGGAGAGGAAGTCCGTGTTGCGTATGACATTCATGATGCCGGTGAAGTCATTATCCGTAAGCAGGACGGGTCATACGTCTGTAAAGCCGTATGGAACGGAAACAAAGTCGCCGCCGTACCGACAACACAGATGGATAAAGCCATTGATGACCGCCGCAAACGCCGTATGTCTCTGGTTGAAAGCAAGATACGTGAAATTGAAGCGGAAGCGCGTCCGGTACTTGACGCTAAAACCGTACCTGATTACGGCAGTTATCTCAGTGAACCCGCCACCGTTCCGGCGGGAGGTAAGCCAACCACATTCTTACAAACTGAGTATGAACACCTGACCGCCAAAAAGGCCGGAAACCAATAACAGGAGAATGTCATTATGTCATTAGTCAACGAATTAGCAGCATTACTCGCGGTAAAAGGCTGGTCTCAGGCTCAGGCATCACGGGGTGTCGGTGTCAGTACTGCGGTGATCAACCAGTATCTGCAGGAAAAATATAACGGCGATGTGAAAGGCGTTGAAGAGAAAGTCCGCCAGTTCATTCAGCGTGAGCAGGAACGCGCCAAAGCCCGCAACATCAAGCCTGTTTATGTACCGACATACATGGCTAAAAAAGGCATGGAAGTTATCAAGATGGCGCATCTGGATGGTGATATCAACGTTATCTACGGTGATGCGGGAATGGGGAAAACTATGATTATGCGCCGGTATACCAGTGAAAACCTGAGTGCGGTTCTGATTGAGGCTGACCCGGGATATACCGCCCGTGTGGTGCTTGAAGAACTGTGCAATAAACTCGGTTTGAGTAAGCGCGGCAACATGCACGAACTGAGTGAATCCATCATTCAGGCGCTGAAAGACTCCGGGAAGATAATCCTTGTTGATGAAGCGGAGAACCTGCCTTACCGCGCCCTTGAAACATTGCGCCGCATTCATGATAAGTCCGGTGTCGGCATCGTTCTCGCCGGTATGCCCCGCCTCATCCTTAACCTGAAAGGTAAGCGCGGAGAGTACAAGCAACTGTACAGCCGCGTCGGTTTTGCCCTGCGTATGGGGGATGCATTACCGGAAGAAGATATCCGGTTGATCATCACGGAGCTGTTGCCGGAGATTGAGGATGAACGGGTATTCAGTGAGTTGTTCAAAGTCTGCAAAGGTAATGCCCGGCGGTTGTTTAAGTTACTGCGCGGGGTATCACGCGGCAGTCAGATTAACCAGCGTCCAGTTGATGTGGCAATGGTTACCGGGTTCTCTGAAATGCTGATTAATTAACGGAGGCATTATGCAAAACGAAATCATCAGTCAACTGGACAGTTATATATCAGCTCTGTCACGGCACCGCGAATTAGCTGACTGTACCCAGGAGCGTCGCACGTCTTACCACGTTTCACATCTGGATGAGCTGATTGGTGTTTTACGTTCAGCTAAACGTGAGATAGAGAATTGCCGGTCAGCAAGTCATGAAAATCAGTGAGGCAAAGATGAAAATCAATATTACTCCCGAAAATCAGGGTGTTTTAAAAGTCTTATTTCAGGTTGAGTCTGCTGTGAAAAGCCTGATTGAGCGTGGTGTCACTGTACTGGGTATATCAACCAGCGGTGATAACCCACGAATTAAAATTGCGCGTCATGCGTACTGTGAACAGCTTATCCGTACCGGTAAAGCCTGTTATCTGCAATTCGGCAACAGCCGCCACGGATACTACAAACAAGGCAGTTTTACGCTGGGCGGTTGCCGTGTTTACTGGTCTGAATCAATTTACTAAAGAGGAAATAATTATGTCTGCAACTAACAAACAATTTACTCAGCATGACGTCCCTGCCGGTTACTGGCGTGATGCCAAGCGTGGCTTAACCCCTGTTGATTTACTCAAAGACATTGATATTCAGCGTGATGTTTTAGTGGGTGACCTCATTGTCCAGGCTATTCAGATTAATGAATTACTGCGTCAGTTTAAGATTGCGGCGTTCGGGGATATTGAAGCCTTTATTGCCCTGTCCGCAGAGCAGTACGGTGTCAGTGTCGGCGGGAAAAAAGGCAATGTGACGCTGTTTTCCTATGACGGCCGCTATAAAATTCAGCGTGCCATTCAGGACAGAATTGCCTTTGATGAACGTTTACAGGCGGCTAAAGCCCTGATTGATGAATGTTTAAAGGACTGGGTTCAGGGAGCAAGACCGGAGATCCATTCCATTATTGACTCTGCATTCGCTGTTGATAAAGAGGGCAATATTAACACCGGCGCAGTTCTGTCTCTGCGCCGGCTTGATATTTCGGATAATCGCTGGATTAAAGCAATGGAGGCTATCGGGGAAGCGGTTCAGGTTGTCGGCAGTCGTCAGTATGTCCGTATTTATGAGCGTGTCGGTGACAGCGATCAGTACATGCCGATTTCTCTTGATATCTCAGGGGTGTGATATGTCATTTAAAAATGTAGCAACCAATGCAGCACAGGCAGAGCGTGACGGCCATTATAAAGAAGCCGGACGGCTCTGGATGGAAGCCTCATTCGCGGCGAAGAAAACAGAAAATCAGCGGTGGGTAAAGTGTCGTGCTGAGTTCTGTGCAAAAGCAGAAGGAGGCCGTTATGTCCCGGTTATCAGCGGAGCAGTTTAATGAACGTTACCCGGCAGGGTCTGCGTTCATCTATCAGCCAAACCGTATTTTACGCGGAGGGGAACCGACAATAACATTAAGCCCAGCGAAAGATGAAGGTCAGCGGGCTATTGTTCAAATCGATATAGAGCCTTATTACGCCGATATTGATTCCCTGAACTGCTGAATAACGTAACACACTAAAAATAATCACTTTTAAATTCAGGCGTAAATCCGTCAGGTCACTCTTACGCCTGAATTCTGATAACAAGGTATTTAATATGGCAAATGATAAAGAACGTTATTTGCAGAAAATAAAAAAACTGCTTAATAAAGCCCGGAATAACAGCAGTGCCGAAGAAGCGGCAACCGCAATGAGGATGGCTCAAAAGTTAATGCGGGAATACGGCTTAAATGAGTCAGACATATCGTTGAGTCAGGTTACTGAAAGCAGTACTCACAAAACACCTTCCAAAGCTGAAAAGCCACCCCGTTATATGATCATGCTGGGAAGTACGATTTGCCGGGCATTTGGTGTCCGCTACTACTTAAGTCATGACCTGAACGGGCGCAGGACAATCATTTTTTATGGTCTTGCGGAACGTCCTGAAATAGCGTGCTACGCCTTTGAAGTATTGTCCCGTCAGTTAGTCAGCGGACGTAAAGGGTATTACAGCAGTATTCACAAACGAACCAAAGTATCAAAAAAAACAGATTTGGCAGATACCTGGTCTGAGGCGTGGGTTCACGGCGTCTGGCAGGTCATTACTGAATTTATCCCGTCAGAAAATGAGTGTCAGATTATGACGCAATATATGGAACGTAAAAAAGAACAGGCAACGTTCAGAGATGCCAGTATGCGCGACAGTAAAAAACATACTCAGTCAGACGGCGCGGCGCGGGATGGATTCAGTGCCGGTAAAAAAGCACGGCTCTCTCATGGTGTTGATGGCTCTGTTTTCAGACCTGATGCTGTCACACATAACCGGGAGTTAACTCATGGTTAATATTAAAGACATCGGTTTGGTCAGTGCCATTTGCGTTGAAATAGCCAACCAGCACCACGGTATTAAACTCGGTAAAGAACAGTTGGCTGTTATTACGTCTGCTGCTGATTCTGTCTGTGCTGCATTTAATGAGCCTGACATGTGTGACAACTGCAATGACAAGCTGCGCGGTGGTTGCCTGCCGACGTGCAATCAATACCCGGGGAGTAACAGCCATGATTAGTGTTCTGTGTTTTATTGCCGGAGTTATCACCGGCTTTACCGGAACCGCATGGTATCAGTTGCACAGCTCCGCTGAATATCGTCAACGCCCGGAAAATAAAAATTATGACTGATAAAAAAGCCACAACATCAGCGGCAGTACGCAAGCGCCGCCAGCGTTCAAAGCAACGGAAGGACGGATTGTACAGACATGAAATTGCTCTGAATGAGCAGGAAAACATAATGCTGGACTATATCCGACATCACCGTAATCCGGGACGTGCCCCTTATGACCGTACCGAACTCATTGCTTTGTTACTGTTGTGCGACTTTGAACGACTGAAGCGTCAGGAGGCCAGTCTGGGTAAATGTCCTTATTGTAATGATGAGTTGCCGGGTGGCTGTGAGGGATTATTTAAAGGTGATTCTGCGTGCTGGCTTACCCGTGACTGCCGGAAATTAAATCTGACAAGCGTGACAGGTCACGCGAATATTGAGGATGAATAATATGTTAACTCCCAATGCAAAAAAACTGGTCGGTATTATCAAGGCCGCCCAGCAGTATCTGAAAGTGGATGATGAGACTTACCGCAGTGTGCTGGTTCGCCTCACCGGTAAAAACTCCGCCACCAAACTCACACTGGACGAACTGAGCACTGTCCGTGATTATTTCCATGCGCAGGGTTATCCCCGCCGCAGTCCGAAGAAATACGGGCGTAAGCCGAATGTTCCCGCATCCAGACAGGCGGTATTGAACAAGATTGAAGCCATGCTTGCTGATGCGGGTCGCCCCTGGGAATATGCAGAAGCTATGGCGAAACGTATGTTTGAGCGTCAGAAAGTTGACTTTCTTGATCACGGTGAACTGACCAAACTGATGCAAGCTCTGGCAATAGAACAGAAACGAAGGAGAGCAAGAGCATGACAGACCTTGAAAAAGTTGAACACCTGCTGCCGGATACATTGCGTCAGATTGCGGTATTGATTGGCTATCCGGCAACACTGAAACTGATTGATGCGTTCGGCGGCACAACGTTCACTTTTGTGAAAGGTCTGCATCCTGCCGGGCTGAAACGGCTTGAGCAGTTAGCGTGTGTCGTCGGCAGGAATGCTGCCGACACCCTCAATGCGCACTTTGCCGGTACAGAAATGTATATCCCCAATGCAGCAGCGGCAATGCGGGAAGTGCGTAATCAGCGGTTTATTCATGATATTAAAACCCTGTCTGAACAGGGTTTATCCACCGTAAAAGCGGTCGCAAAACTGTGTCCTGAGTATGGCTTTAGTGATCGTCATGCATGGGATTTGTTATCCCGCTACAAACAATCTGGTATCCTTAACTCAGAACAACGAAACTTATTTTGATGAGGACTGTAATGAAAAAATACATAGCTGGGCTTTTACTTGCATTTATAGCAACAGGAGCAATGGCTGTTGATGGATACAAGGGGGTTAAATTTGGTTCGTCATTTAATACTCTTCAATCAGCTAAATTCTGTGATTTTCAGAAAGCTAGCAATCAGCCCGATAATAAAAATATTGTAATGTACAATTGCATGAATTTTCAATTTGCTGACGGCAATACAATGGCGGCGGCTTCTTTCATTGATGGTAAATTTGTGAAATTGCAAATTATAGTTGATCCGCCTCTAGACCCGATCATTAAAGCCTTATACAACAAATACGGGACTCCATCATCATCATCAACGAAAGATGATATACAGAACGCAGCAGTAACTGGTAGCCCTGTATACATTCGCTTTGATAAAGGCACTGTTTTCTTAAAGGTGGAAAAAGTGAATAAAATAGACGTGGTGTCATTAAACTATGTATCTCCTGATTTTGAGTCATCGATTAAGCAACAACAAGTCAAAAAAATAGCCGATGACATCTAACCACTGAACCCCTTCAACACGCGATTATTTCTGAAACCTGAAATACTGAACACCTTCTGCAACGGAAGGTGTTTTTTTATCGGGGGATATATGTCACAGGGTTTCAGCCATCATGATTTGGAAAGCATCAGCGCGTTACTGCCTGAGTCAGTAAAAGACCTCGCCGATGTTGTCGGCTATCCGGTAACCACAAAACTCATCAGCCATTTTGGCGGTGTGACTCTGTCGGCAAAAACAGGGCTGGCAAAAGACCGCAGCGGCGGCGTGTACCGGCTTTTCAAAGGAATATTCACAGAGAGTGAATGCCGTCAGCTTATGCGCTATTTCGGTGATACCGCATTTTATATTCCGCGTTGTGATAAAGCCTTCCGCACTCTGCGTAACCAGCAGTTCCTGACGGAATATGACGCACTCTGTCAGAACGGATTTTCCGGGCGCCAGGCAATGGCTCAGCTCTGCCCGAAATTCGGTTTCAGTGATCGTATCGGGTGGGATTTGCTCAGCAACCGGAACAGTCAGCCCGCAATGGAACAGCCCGGTTTATTTGGTTGATATTTTCCCTTTTGTTGTGACACACTGATATCCCTCTTACGGGTTTCCCCCGGATGTGCTGAACCCTCTCAACTGCTCCGCATACTTACCCTTTCCTATACTGAATTCCCTTAAAACACATTACTGCCTATTCGGTTTTAATTATTCAGTAAGGACGTTGCTATGTCTGAAAATATTACGCTCGGTCAAAAACTGGTCGGGATACGCTTTAATCCCGGCGGAAATATTATGGTTGATGCCGTGAAGCAAAACGCCGCTGATACTATTGACTTAATCAAAGACAGCATGCAGAAGGCAACATCAGAAGAATCGCTGATGATTCATAGCGAAGCAATACGCAGCATTATTGATGCTCAAATGTGGGCTGTGAAAGCCATCACCTGGAAAGATTAAAATATAAACCTCATGCGGAGGTGATGATGAGTACTGCTCCTTTTTATTTCGGACAAAAACAACAAGGTAGTCACATGGGTGATTTTTTCGGTGACCTTTATGAACGGGTCTCCTACTGGCTGGCCGGTATCGGTTTTGTTCTGAGTGGTCTGTCACTGTATGCATGGGGATTTTTAATCGGCGTTTTTATCAGTTCGCTGCTCGGCATTCTGACTTACCGCATGAATAAGCGGGAGCAGCAGAAACGTACCCGGTTGCTGGAAATGAGTCTGCAGCATTTTACTGACCATCCGGCAGATGAAAACGCAAAGAATGCGGTTGCCACACTGGTCAGAGCATCAGCCCGTTCCCCGAAGGATTTGTGACATGAATATCAGACAGGGTTTTCTCTCTGCAGCGGTTGTGGCACTGATTGCCGGGGGAGCCAGTGAGTATGCCATTCTTGACCAGTTCCTGAATGAAAAGGAAGGTAATTTCACCACCGCATACCGTGACGGTGGCGGACTCTGGACAGTCTGCCGGGGGGTAACCCGGATTGATGGTCGGGCGGTAAAGCCGGGTGAAAAGCTCACGCAGGCACAATGTGACCGCCTGAACGCCGTTGAGCGTGACAAGGCCGTTACATGGGTAAAGCGGAATATAACTGTACCGTTAACACCGCCTCAGATAGCCGGTATTGCCTCCTTTTGTCCTTATAACATCGGTCCCGGAAAATGCTTTTCATCCACGTTTTATAAAAAGCTGAATACGGGAAATGTGGGCGGTGCCTGTAACGAGATCCCGCGCTGGATTTTCGACGGCGGCAAAGACTGCCGTATCCGTGCAAACAACTGTTACGGGCAGGTTTTGCGCCGCGAACAGGAAGCAGAACTGCTGTGCTGGGAGCTGAGTAAATGACGATACCTTTGCGTACGGAATTATTACGCGGCAGCGGCTGGCCGCTCATTATCGGGGCATTCCTGATTTTTATCGCCGGTTCCGCATCGGCTTATCTGGTGATGAAAAACACGTTTGATCGTGATATGTCACAGTTGAAAGAGCGCCACGCCAAAGACCTGAAAGCCATATCTGACAAGGCTCAGGAAGACACACAGAAGGCATTAAACCGCCTGTCTGAATCACAGCGACAGGTTAACGCCCTGGATAAAACCTACTCGGAGAAATTACGTCATGCGCAGAACGCTAATCAGCTGTTGCGTGGTGATCTTGTTTCCGGTTCTCGCCGGTTGCAGTTCGCCCGCGCCGACCTTGCAACCTGTCAGCTCACCGCAAGCCACAATCGCACCACCGCCGGACTGGATGATGCAGCCACCGTCCGACTCTCTGGAGAAGCTGGACTCACTATTCACGATATCCGCACCGGTATCATTTCCGACAGAACAAAACTGAGCGGGTTACAGGATTATGTGCGTGATGTTGTCCGGGAATGCAGACGGGAGACGGTGCAATGACCCGCTCCCGGTATGATTCCCCCGGTTACCGCCTGACGCTGATTATCGTGGCGGTCGCGCTGGCACTGTTCTTTATCTTCCGGGTTCTGCCCGGTCTTCTGGTTGGTCTCAATTGCACAAAATATGCAAACGTGACCGGTCATCCGACAGAACGGACAGGCATGATATGCCGCCGTACTGATACCGGTGAACTCATTAATACTTTCAATAATAAGGAAATCAGTCATGAAAAAGCGCAGTCCCGGCGGTAAAAAAAATGACGTTTTAATCAGTGTTAAAGGCCACTTAAACCGCATTGAAACACAGATGGATTCACTGAGTGATCAGATGGGTGCCATCCGTGAGGATGCGACTCAGGGAGCCATACGCCGTGGCGCAGTTGCCGGAGCGGTATCCGGCGGTATTACCGCTTGTCTTGTGACCACCGCCATGATGCTGCTGCGTGCAAAGATGGGACTGTAATTATGGCTTTTCCGCAGGAGACCCGCGACAGATTACGCCGTGCTTATATCTTCAGTCAGATGTCACTGGAGATTGCAGCGGCACAGGTGGGTGTTTCATTTGTCACCGCCAAACGCTGGAAGAAAGAGGCGCAGGATAAAAGGGACGACTGGGACAAGATGCGTGCGGCTCACATGCTGGCCGGCGGCGGTGTCGAGGATGCCGGACGTGCGGTGCTGATGAGTCTGGTTGTTCAGT
>RWZD01000165.1_pt1 | contig 11703 bp, 22 predicted proteins | sample 2187771 | NCBI WGS metagenome assembly RWZD01 (sample SAMN10531866, study PRJNA481165) | viral metagenome | isolation source: viral particles purified by filtration and ultracentrifugation from about... | place: USA: Tennessee
TTTTTCAATAAGATGTTCTTCCCAATCTATATTTATTTCTTCTAATCCTGTTAAGCGTCGTGCGTTTCTTCTTTGAATGTTATAAGTTGCATCATCAGGATTGTTTGGTTTGTTGGTTATATAACGTTGTTTAGCATCTTTTTCTTTAACAAGATATGCAATTGTTTCTTTTGTATGACTCACCACTGCATCACCGTACTCATTACTCTGTCTGCTTCATCTGTGTTTTCTTCTAACCAGTTAAAGACAGATTGTTCTAATATTTCTCTAGCAGTATTTACACCTAATTCTTCATCTGCTACTACTATTTCATCTACTAATTCTTGTTCAATAGTCTCTATAGACACGTTTACTTCAAATTGAGTAACCTTTCTTACACGTAAAATGAACTGGAACCCTTGTACATTTATTATTTTCTTGCTTTCATCGTTGATTTTGTAATACATTTGACTACCTCCATTATTTTGGGGTATACTTGCTTCATATTTTCATAGCAAATATGCCCTATTTGACTGTTAGCAATTGCCTTTGCTTTCAGTCTTTTTTTCGTCGAAAAACGCGTCCCACAACATGTACATGCCATAACTTGCAAGTACAGAAAGTACTATTCCGACGTAGAAGTCGTTTGTTATTAGTGCTATCGGTAAAGTTGTGAATGGCATTGTAATAATGGTCATTATTGTTTTCTTCATGTTACCCCTCCTTACATAATAAAAATTGATTAAGCATATGGTTTAATTCATTACTCTTTAAGTTTTCAATGAAAATAAAGTAATTATGCTTAGTTTTATCAAATGGCGTTCTGCTGAATTCTATTGAAGTTATCTCCTTGATATCTTGGTAGCTTCTGTTAGTTAATGACACTAGTGCTTGAATACGATTTTCTATTGCTTGGTTCATGCTATCCCTCCTTATAAATGTTTTTTATGTCTTGTTTTCAAAAATTCAATAAACTTCTCAATGTCGATTAAGCACATAGTTGCTGAATAACTAATGTATAAATCTTTAATCCCTTTATCGTCCTTTTTATAGTCATTTAAAATGTTATAAGTTGTGGCTTGGCTAAAATCAAAAAGTTTATGAATATTTGTAGCTCTTGCATATAAAGGTTTAACGAATACTTCATTACCTGTTAAAGTATTTTCTGATGTTGGCGGCGTTGTAATTTTTGGCATTTCTATCTCTCCTTTTAAAATTGATTATTCGGTCGTGCAATAATGTTTGGTACAATTAAGTTATTGCTACTGCGATGGTGGGTGGTGAATAATTATGGATAAATTAACTAATAAGTGTAATTTTGTTATTACTCAACTTTATAAAATTCACTTAGATAGATTAGAAGACGGTATGACATTATCTCGTTCTAAGAAGTTTGGTAGCGCTAAATCCATAAATGAAAACTTTTTTATTGATTGGGATTTAGATACTTTATGTGAATGTATAAATGAGTTAGACGAACAAGGATTACTTACAGTTTTTTATGCAAGCGACAAACCTATGCGCGTTTCATTAAAAAATCAAGCGATATTTACTATGGAAAATTTACATAAGAAAAATATTCAAAGTGTTATTAAAGAACTAACAAAATTAAAGACACTAATAAGTTTTTGATTCTATTCCTGGTACGATCCAATCATCTGAAATCAAATCTTCTGCCTTTGGGTTCCACATTGGTGTGAAGGTTTGGTTTACAAATACAATGTAGCCAAATGTATTTGTAGGTATTAAATTTATAATTTCAGATGGTCTTAACTCCTCGTCAAACCATGCTTCTCTATAAATAGCCTTTCCTTTTTCCATTGCTAACTTAGTTGCTTCTTGAATGTTCATTCCGTTTCCTCCTATAGCTTTTATTATTTTAGTTTTGTACAATAGTGTTATCTCCTAGTGAAAGGAGGTGAGATAGTTGGATATCTCAGAAGAAAAAGAATATCTAAGAAAATTAGTTTTAAATGGTTACTTTGATACTAGAAAAGCTATTGATTTAATCATCGATACTGACAAGGAAGAATTAGCGCTACATTATTTTTCAAAAGCAAATTCATATTTTGTATCTTTAGAATCTTACGTTAGAAGTAAAGAAGACTTGTATCGTGATGAGTTTGTGCAAGCTGTAGATGCTTTTACTGAAGTGTATAAAGAAGCGTTAGATTGCGTCCGAGACAATCATTCGCATCAACACACTGTAATTTACTTCAACCAATTTAAAGAAAAACTTTACTCAGTATCAGGTTACATTGATCTAAATCTTGATTTAGAACTTAACAACTAATTTTCTTGACCTCTTGTTAAATCAAGGGGTCTTTTGTTTTTTGAAATCTCTGTATTTTGAATGTGTTGTAACAACTTATCGTCAACCACTTCTAGTACTCTTCGCACTTGTTTATAATTCAAATCATATTCATGAATAAGTTGGTAAATTTTTCGTTCTACTGCACCTTCTGCTAAATCTAATTTAGGGTGGATATTAAAATCTAAATTAATATCGTTCATTCCGTTTCCTCCTGTTATCAGTTTTTGTATGTTATAGTTTAATAACTCCCTAAGAAAGGAGAGTTGCTATGATTTCAAGTAAAATATATGAACAATTACAATCAAGCGATATTGGACATTTAGAGTTTTTCTTTAGTGATAACCAATCAGTTATAATTAAAGACATTCTTTTCTCTGAGTCTGATGATCAATTCATTCACGTAACAGAACCTAATGAACTAGTAATAAATTTAAACAATGTTCTGTATTATGAAATACATGAACCAACTAACCATAACCACCATTATCACGCCTCTGAATAAATTCAATTGTTAAATCACTGATTTAAACTGTTCTATAGCTTGGACTATCAAGTACTAACTTGGTGGTCTTACAGCTATATGTTTTTATTTTCTCTCAACTGTACTCACTGCGTTTCCTCCATTTGTTCAATTGTTATTTCAAAATGTTTCTCAATTTCCTGTGCTGCCCAATACATCACTTCTTCTAAATGTCTCTCTCTGTTAATCTCGAATGTTTCAACCATTCCACCTTCTTCAATAGAATGTTCAAACGTTTCAGATTTATCGTTGATATTCATTTCTAAGATGTAATGTATATAAGTAAGCAGTTCTTTTTGTTCTTGTGTCATTATTTAATTCCCCTATATCTCGAATTGGCTAATATCTACGCCATACTTGATTGCCATGCTTTTGATGACTGATATATAAATTTCGATTAGCCTTGGTTCGCCGTTAATCACATCTAGTTTAGAAACTTTATTTATCTGAGATTTAGTTGCACCTTTTGCTAACATTTTCGCTCTACGGTTATTCAACCTTTGATCTAATTTACAGCGTCCCTTTTCTTCTAATAACTTGTATGCTTCAGTACGAACTGTTTTATGTTTATCTCCTCCACCTAAGTGTTGAGCAATCGCACCTAAAATTTTGTTTGTGTCGTTTCTCCAATTCTTAGTTTCAAGGCCTACTATATTGCGAATACCTGTAACTTCCGTTTCAATACGTTTGTTAAATTGTTCTTGCTCTTTTTGAACGCTAAACATCATTTCTAGCGCTTGCATTGGGGTTTGAGGTACCTGATATTGTTGTTTGAGTTGTTCTTCCATCTCATTAAATCTATTAATGTAAGCCATTTTGAAATCGTTATGACCTTGAATATTGAACATGTACAATGTGAAACCGTCTTTAGTTAAAAGATATTCTTTATAGCTTCTATTTTGTCCTGATACCTTGTAAGAACTTGGTATGATTAGAGAGCCGACATTTCGGCTTTCTAAATTAGGGTCATTTATCAATATTTCTAGGCCTTCAATTATATGTTTATGTTGTCTCCCTAATTCCTCCGCTATTGTTCTACTTGAAACCACCGGCCCAAGTTCTGAATTGTTTTCGATTTTAATCGTTAGTAAATCTTGCATTTTCTTTACCCTCCTTCATCTTATTTGTTGTCAATTTGGAAACACTATTAGTAAAAAAAATACCACATTTATTTCGAGGTATATTTAAAACTTCAAAGTATTTCGCCAAATCGTCAACGTTAAATCTAATATGTCCATTTTCTTTTTTTGAATAGGCGCCTGGTGACATATCCATTCTACGAGCCATTTCAGTTAAGTTAACGCCTTTAGCTCTACGTTCATCTTTAACTTTACTAAGATTAAACTCATACATTTGCTCACCTCCGTTTTATGAAACTATCACAAGATTAAACTTTTGTTTCCTAAATGTCAACAAGCAAAAATTAAAAATCTAAATTATTTTATATCGCTATTGTTTCCAAATAGGAAAAATGATATTATGTTCATATAAACAACTGGAGGTTAAATCTATGAGAAATTCAAAAGAAATTGGAGCAATTGTTAAAAGTTTACGAAAAGAAAAAGGAATAAGTTTAACTGAACTGTCCGAAAAGCTAGGCTTAAATAAATCTACAGTTTCAAGATATGAAAACGGCAGTAGAAAGATCCCTATGGATGATATTGCTCAATTTGCGAATATCTTAGGAGTTTCCCCAGAATTTTTATTGTTGGAGGATGATTTCGAAAAAAGTGAAGACACTTTATTAGCTGCTCATTTTGATAAAGAAGACTTAACAGAAGAAGAATGGATAGCAGTGAAAAGTTTTATTGATCACATTAAAAGCAACCGTAAAAACTAAGTAAGGGGATGTAAAATATGTGGAAATACGAAGAATTAATGATTAAATACGGGAAAGAAATTTATATTAAAGAAACAGACAAACTACCTAATTTTCAACCTGGGAAATGTTTAGCAGGTTTAGTTTACATCGATAAAAATTTATCCCCTTACAAAAAACATGAAGTGCTAGCAGAGGAAATTGCCCATCATTTAATTACTCATGGTAATATTTTAGATCAAACCATTTTATTAAACAGAAGATTCGAAGGTTATGCACGTCGATTAGCTATAAAAATGATCGTTCCAAAAAAAGAAATATATGAACTAATGTATCATGGTATATACTCTATTCATGAAATGGCAAATTATTTTGAAGTGACAGAAGAATTTATGTTAGACGCACACAACTATTACAGAGTTAAAGCTGGTATATCTTTATTACCAAGTTGTTAATTATATTTTTTTACCATTAAACGGAACATACGTTCTATAAGTCAGGTCCTATATAGTGTATATATTATTAAATAGTTAATCGACAATCTCAAATATATGTATATTAATCTGAATATTGTGTAAAATGTTAAAAATATTTTGCTATACATACTACAAACTATAGTGCCCTTTTTATACACTAATACTAATGTGTTTTTATAACATAATTAAATATTGGGAGGACTTTAGAATGAAAAAATTCTTGTTTTTATTATTTAGTAGTTTCTTAATTTTAAGCGCTTGTGGAAATTCACCTCAACAAAAAGCTAAAAATTTAGAAAATGAATTAGATGAAGAGTATGAAGAGAGAGGAGAAGATTTTGACTACTCTTATTATTATGATCATATAGAAGATTTACTAGATCAAATCAAAGACAGTTATGCTTCTTTAGATGATGCAGACGAACAGTTAGATGAAAGATATATTGATACAGAAGATCAAGATAGTATCGATTGGAACAAAAATATGGCATCAGATTATGTAACAGACGCTGCAAATGGTATTGATAACGGTATTGATTTCTTTGAAAGTGAAATGGAATATGAAGATATACCTAAAGGTTTCGAAGAATTTGATGATAAACTTTTTGAACAAATACATGTTTATCAAAATACGCTAAACAAATATGGCGAGGGTTTGAAACCAAATGAAACCACTAATGCTACAAAAGAAGATGTAAAAAACGAATTCGATAAATTCAAGGAATTTAATCCTGACTTAGAAGATTTAAAAGCTAAAGCTTATGAAAATTAATAGTGATAAATTTTCATGTTATTTAAGGAGGCTCTATATTGAGACTAGGTTTTAGAAAACCCAGCGTTAAAAAAGCTTTATCCGCTAGAACTGTAGGTTCAGCTAAACGAAAGGCAAAAAACTCCATAACCCCCACCTATGGCAGCAAGGGTGTAGGATATGCGAAATCTCCTAAAAAAGCTTACAAAAACAAAGTTTATAAAAAAACAACAAAAAGTTTTTGGGATATTTTCAAATAAAACAATTATAGGTATTAATGATATGTCAGCACATCCAACCATAAAATAAAGGAAGATAATTATCAAAACCAAAGATAAAATAGCTCTAACAATATGTTTCTTAGTAATAGTTTTAGCTTTATTAATATAAAAAGCACCCCGAAGGGTGCTTTAAGGAGATTGAGGCCAAGTAATGGGCTTACTATAATTATAATACCACGTCATCTATAGAATAAACATGAGCAGTCACCACTGCCCTATATATTTTTATCTTATAACGTAAAAAAGCACCCCGAAGGGTGCAATTCTTTTTAAGGGAGCATTATATAAAAATAATGCCTGTTACAATCATAGCATATTAATTATGTGTTTTGAATAATAAAAAAGACATCTCCGAAGAGATGCCACATTAGGAAAGTTATGAAAATATTATCCGCATAGTTATTCATACCACATTAGCTATAGGATAAACATAGTTAATTAACTATGCTCTTATGTAATTTACGTTTTAAAGGATGTTAAAAATGGCTGTTTACATTATTATATTTACCGTTATTTTTCTAATAGCATTTATAGGGTTTGTAGTTAACCTTTTTAAGTATTTTAAAGCTACTGAGCCAATATATAAACGTGCTTATATGATATGGATTATTAGTAATATACTCATTCTTATAGTATTCGGAACTTTTATTTTACAGTTTTTGAATAATTAAAGAATATTATTGGTTAATTTTGTATTCTCTAATATATTTTTACAAAAATACGCCTAACTAAGTTAGACGTTGAAAGGAGGTGATATGAATGTGTGATGAGAATAGAAATCAATATAATCCTAAAGACCCAAATCACCGTAGTGGAAGACCTGATGGTGAGAAAAGAAGTAATGAACCAGCAAGGAAAAGTTATAGAAATCATACTCACAACCACGAGACATTAAGTGAATCAAAATTGGAAGAAAAGTTTGGGAAAGATTTCAGAAAAGACAGAAAATAAATTAGTCTTTAAATCCATATATTTTATAATAACTTGTCATATTAGTCTTATGATACACATAATATGAATCAGCTTCTGACAATTTTTGATTTGTGAATTTTCCTGTTGTAGAAATTATAAAACTCACATCTAAATTATTATCAATTTCATGTTTAAATATTAAGCCGTACATAGAGGGTTCCTCAATATATTTGTCATGATAACATTCAATATAATAACTCATTTGACTATTAGAAAGAATAGAATCAATTGCATGTTCATGTATAAGTTCATTCTTTTGAGAGTCAATTCTAGTTTTATTCATTTGTGTTCTAAATATGTTTAATAAAAACACATAAACATATTTATTAAGAACGAATATTATTAACATTGAAGATATCAATAAGGCTATGGATATGCTTAGCAAATCACTTTTAATAATTATGTCTATTAGATGATTAACTAATATAAAAATACCTATGCTTATTAACGAAAACATTGTTGAGAACATCTTTTTAATCTCCGGTTTTTCTGTATCAAAGATAGACAAGTAATCTAAATAAATATATGTGAACAGTCCTGCAACACCTGAACTACAAAGTAATAGAATTAGTTCCAACTTCTCACCTACTTTTTATTTAATTATAACATATACCTATAGATTAATCACTTTTCCATAGTTTTTTTCTATGGGTATATATTTTTATCTTTTTTAGGAGGAATGCCCAATGTGGAACGAAAAATTTAAAGATAAAACAGGCAAAACTAAATATCGTTTCTATGAGAAGTATAAAGACCCATATACAGACAAATGGCGTAGAGTTAGTGTTGTAATGAACAAAGATACTAAAGCTTCACAGAAAGAAGCTATGTTGAAATTAGACTCTAAAATAGACGCTAAGTTAGCTGATAATTACAATAATAAACTAGATAGACTAACCTTTCATGATTTATTAGATGAATGGTTTGCATACCATAAAAAAACATCAGGTCTAAAACTCACTACTTTAAATAATTTAGAAGTGAGAATTAGAAATATTAAAAAATATCTAGATAAGACCGTACTTTTAATAAAAATGGATTCAAAATTTGCTCAAAATCTTATAAATGAACTTTCTGAAAATTTTTCAGAAAATCAGATAAGACGTCAATTAAATGATCTAAAAAGAGCTTTAAATTACGCAACAAAATATTACAGTTATACAAACAAACATATTTTAGATGATATTGACATACCTAAAAAAGCCAAAACGCTTGAAGATATAGAAAAAGAAGAACAAAAAATGTATAACTATTTAGAAATGGAACAAGTCATACAAATACGCGATTTCATATTAAACAAAAAACACTCAGATAAAAGATTGAATTTTTTAGTTGCTAGCATAATAGAATTGCAAGCATTAACAGGCATGAGAATTGGAGAACTTCAAGCATTACAAGAAAACGATATAGATTTAAAAAATAGAATAGTTCATATTAATGGGACGATACATTGGCTTAAATATGAAAATGGATATGGTTATAAAGATACCACAAAAACAAAAGGTTCTAAAAGACAAATTGCAATAAATCAACGCTCTATAAATATTTTAAAGAAAGTTATATTAGAAAACAAAAAACTATCGCAATGGAATGATAGTTATATAAATCGAGGATTCCTATTTACAACAAGAACTGGCAACCCCATGTATACCCATAAAATTAATAAACAGTTAGCAGATGCTGCAGAATCATTAAAAATAGGCAAAAAAGTCACATCACATACTTTTAGACACACACATATTAGTTTATTAGTTGAAATGCATGTTTCGTTAAAAGCAATTATGAAAAGAGTTGGTCATACAGACGAAAAAACCACTATTCAAATATACACTCATGTAACAGAAAAAATGGACAAACAGTTAACTGAGAAATTAGAAAATATCCCAAGTTAAACCATCTGCCCTTTTTCTGCCCTTAATTAAATTTTAACAACCTTAGAAACCCTTGAAAATACTGTGATTGAACTACTTACACCGCTAAATTACATCATCATTTGAGGGTTGATATGTCATTTTTACAGGTTTCTATCATTTTATAAAAAGACTGTTATATCAATACTTTTAGAGTATATTAGCGGTTATAAGTTCCATAGGTTTTTATTACTTTATAAATAATCTGCCCTTTTTTTGCCCTTAAAATACCCGCCACTTAAGGTGGGTTTATTTTAACACTTTTGCTGTTATTTTTTTAATTATATTGCTTAATGCAACGTTGGTTAACTCCATTTTTTCTAACCGTATTAAAACGCCTAACTTTTCTGAAATCTCGTATGTCTTACCGCCAATTTCTTTTTCGCTTATGCCCATTGCATCTGATAGTTCACCATATGATATTTCATTGTTTTTAAATTTAATAACGTTTTCTCTTTGAATGTTTATTGTATCTGTTACTTCCTCCATAACACTTTCGATTTCTTCAATGCGTTCAATATTATATTCTGCTTGATATATATAAAATATCAAATTATTGTGAGCTTTCTTACATAGGATTAATTTGTTGGCTATGTCATTACGATCTATTTCATTTTTAGAAAATCTCATCAAGTCATTATTGTAATCAGTAACTTTACTTGTATACTGTTTAATTCCATTATCTATATCAGTTATCCATTTGTTTTTCTCTTCTAGTTTAATTTGCACATATAACTCTTTTCTTTTTAGATACAAATTAGTTAAAGAAGTAAATAAAGCAGCTAAAACACTTGATGATAAAATGATAGTTATTAAAGTAAGCATATTTTTGACTCCTAATTGTTTATATTATTATACCATCCTCTATTTTATCTCCACAATATCTTTTAAATTAACTTTATGTAACAATGATCAGAAAACAAAAAAATACCGCATCAGTTAAGATACGGTTTTATTATCTCCTAATTTTCTTTAATTGTTTGATGATAGTTTTTCATTTCATAACTAATATCGTAATCGTCTTTGTCGAAATTATACTTTTCTATTTTGTTTAAATTAGCTTTAATTTTAGCAGGAATAACAAACTGAATATCAGCTATATCTTTTTTTAATTTTTTATCTAATTTGCCACTGTATCTTATATCATCATCACCTATTATTGAAAATTTATTATAATTCATGTTGATAGAAGTTAATATCCCATTAATTTCTATCATATTAGATTTTTCAGGTGTTATTTCGTCTATAAATTTACTTAATTCTTTGAATTTATCTTTATCTGTTTTTTCAATAATATGTGTATGTTCAATATTCTCTTTAGGTTTAATTTCTAAAGAAACGTTGTACTTATAAATGTCTTCAACTAATTGTTTAGCTTTATTTATCGCTTGAAGATCATACAGTTTATCTATATCTATATTTTCTTTTATTTTAGAATAATTTGACTCCTTAACGTTATTAAACAATATTAAAATATTTTCTAATGTCCTTTCTGATGTGTTAAAAAGGTCTTCATTTCCAATAAGTTTCATTCCAAATGATGAGGGGTAAATTGCTTCAATTTTTAAAGTTGAATAACCTTTACTGATCATTGTATATAGCGTTTCCATTTTCCCTAATATATTAGTTAGTATGTCAACACCTATTAAGTGGGAATCGTTAACGTCTCTCAATATCAAATCAAATTCACTACTATCAATTATAAGATTTTCTTCTTGATTCTCTATGCTGTTATTTCTGAGATAATCATATTCTACTTTATAATCTTCCAAAGGTAATTCATCATAATTTAATTTATCTACTGAATTAAAAGTTAACCTTTTAACTTCATTATTAACTACTAAGTAATTCATTCTTTTGTTGTTTATTAACTGAACCAAAAAAGTTTTAACACCTACAGAGCTGTTTAATATCTGACTTAGCTCAATTCTTGATATTCTTGCAAAAAACCATTTATGTTCATTTATATCAATTTCTTCGATCATATAATTAAGATAAAGATAATCATTCGGAGATTTCAAAATAAAAAAGAGAGGCATGTCATAATATTCAAATATGTACTCATATTCAAAATTTGCAAGTTCTTCAAATTCGAAGTTCATTATTTTCATCCCCTTTGAAAGATTTTTAATAAATCTATATCTTTAAATACCCATAAATTTATATGACTCTTATTTAGATATAAATCTACAACTCCACATTTTTTTGTTATTTGCCCTTCGTATATTTTTTTGCTTCTTAATTTTTTAAATTTCTTTTGTAGTTCTTCAATACTTTTTATGTCTTGGTATAAAGACACTGCATGAGCTTGGCATTCTTGATTGGGTGGGAAATTCAACCCAACCTCCACATGACTTAATAAATCAGAATAGCTTATATTTTCACCATCAATTAATCTATATACAGGCGCAAGATTAACAGGCGTTGTATTTTGTGGTGGACATTGATAAGGTAAATCTAGCTTAAACTCCATATAATCACCGAACTTTTTTATACAATTATAACCTACTATTCCATTTTTGAGTATATAATTTTTATAACATTTTCTGTATTTTTTAGAATATAACCTTTTATACCAAAAAATAGGGCAAGCACATAAGTGCCTACCCTAGTAAGAAAATGTAGTGACAAGATATCATAGTAATCACTTATTAACTATACTTATAACGTAGAAAAGACAG
>RWZD01000166.1_pt1 | contig 11548 bp, 20 predicted proteins | sample 2187771 | NCBI WGS metagenome assembly RWZD01 (sample SAMN10531866, study PRJNA481165) | viral metagenome | isolation source: viral particles purified by filtration and ultracentrifugation from about... | place: USA: Tennessee
GATGCGTTCTACAACGTTATTAGGCTGTACAAGGCGGGCAAAGTTCGTAAGCTATCCGGATTGCTATATGCGTCCTGGAAGCAATTGACAATCGAATTAAGCAGGAGGAATACGGAGGTTTATTATAATTGGTTGAATACCGATGAAGGTTAGGTTTATAACTAATATACTATAAGTGTTTAGGTTGAATGGAATGGTCACCTAGCATACTTAAAACACCGCCACAACAACTTTAATCGCTAGTTTGGCATATTCCAACTTACTATACTCGCATGGTCATTGCGTTGGCCGTGCGTTTGGCATAGTCGTTGGCATACCGATAGGCATACTTAAACACAAAAAACGGGCATCTCCCGAAGGAAATACCCGTCAATTATCGCTTATTAGAAGTACCGTCGTACAGTCGAATCTATTGCGTTCTTACCGTTAACGTGCGGTGTTACCGCTTCGCCTACACGTTGTCCGTCCAATTCAATGATCATCTGATGTTGTTTGCGTAATTCCGCTGTCTGCTCGTCCATCTTCGCCAGTATAGCGCTATCTCTCGAACTGGTAACGTCCATGGTACCGTTGATTGCTGACGACACCGACGATCTAACACCGCCAGGCGTTGAATATCCGACATCTACCTTCGGAGGGCTAACCACCGCGGCCTCTGCCAGACCTTGCGCGGCCTTACCTACTCTGCCCGCCATTGAAGCGATACCTAACTCTAAACCTTCACCGGTATGTACACCGATCTTTTTGAGTACACGAGAAGGCGAGAATATACCTAATGCCCCCGTAATCTTTCCGGTGATCGTATCGGCTACTCCCTTAATCGCCGTACCTACGTCCTCTGCTTTAGACTTAATACCATCTTTCAGACCGTTTATGATATCTTCACCAATCTGAAACAAGTCAATTTCTTTAAGGAAATCAACCGCTTTATTCCACATATCTTCTATTGTTTGTTTGACCTGTCCCATCTTATCAAGGACTGCCGTGTAGATACTTGCAAATTTCTCCGTTACCGTTAGCCACATTTCCGCTAGTTTCGTACGGACGATATTAACGCCCTCTTGGAATTTATCGGAAATTTGATCTTTAACCTGCGTCATTTTATCGGTAACAGCCGTTTTTATTTCGTTAAATTTATCGCGTACCGTAGTATACATGCTAGTTGCCTTAGTGATTACAGTGGTCAAGCCTTCCTGGAATTTATCCCGGATTATGCTCGCTACTGCGGATAGAACCTCAGTGACAGTAGTTTTTACCTCGGTAAATTTTATAATTACCCATTTAAGGATTTCCGCGGCTTTTTCCGAGACTATTCTAACCGCGTTATCCCAGGCAAATTGGATGTAATCTACGACCAAACCGAAAATTGTCTGAATAAACTGCCACATGGTTGTGAATATCGTAACAACTACCTCGATTATTAAATCCATTCCTTTATCGATTATCGTAAATATTAAACGAAGCGACTCAGTGAAGATAGTAGCAATAATATCCCAGGCTCCGGATAGAATTTCTTGGATTCCGACCCACAATTCATCCCAATCTCCGGTAAAAAGCGCTGAAAATGTATTGATTATTCCTAATATTACATCAATTGAGCCGGAAATTACGCCAGAGATTAAGTCCCAGGCGATCGTTACTACTTCAACAATCAAGTCCCAAGCAACTTTTAATACTTCCCATATACCCATCATAGCAACGGATATGACTTCCCATATGGTATTCCACACGTTTTGCGAGGCTTCGAGTATCATCTGACCGTGTTCAATCCAGAATTCGACCAGTTGACCCCAGATGTCCATAACAAACGCGACCACCGCATCTATGACCGTCATTACAACGGTTTGTACGGCTTCAAATGCTGCGGAAACTACTTCTCGGAAGGTTTCCGACGTCTCCCATGCGTATATTAGCCCGGCCGCTAGGGCTGCAATTCCTGCGATTATCGCGACAATAGGCCATGATATAGCACCGAGTACCGTCGCTAGTGCGCCGAACCCTGCGACTATTGCCGGAATAAATCCGATTAGCAAAAGGAGTCCTCCGCCTAATATGAGCACACCCGCTGTTAACGCTGCAACAATTGCGATTGTTGACTGTGTACTCTCGTCTAAACCATTGAACCAATCCGCCAAACTCTGTAACCACGAAGTTAATTCTTTAACTGCCGGGAGTAATGCGGTACCTATTGCGATCATCATTTCCTCGAATGCCGAGTTTAGATTTTCTAACGCACCTTGTAGGTTATCCTTCATAATGTCACGCATTTTCTCGAGTGCGCCGTTGGAGTCGGAAATATCTCCCTTTAATTCTTGGTACTCTCCGCCTAAACCGTCCAGCATTTTCTGGAAAGATTTTCCGTGGTTTAGGCCGGCTAACATGCTTATGTAGTGCGCCTGCTGTTCGTCGTCCATTTTCTCTAGGGCGCCCTTTACGTCATACATCACAGTCTCCATGCCTCGGAAATTACCTCCGGAGTCGAACGCTGATATTCCGATTTCATCTAATGCTTTTGCTGCCTGTCCGGTACCCGATGTCAGACGATCCATAATGGCGTTTAATGCTGTACCGGCTTCACTTCCCTTTGTTCCTCGGTTTGCGAGTATCCCTAAGAATGCGTTAGCTTCTTCTAGGGGTACGTTAAATCGACTAAACGTGCCCCCTGCGACCACCATCGCCTCCATAAGAGCGTCTATGTCCGTGTTTGAGTTGGAAGCAGTTGACGCAACTTTATCGAGATATCCTACGAGGTCCTTTGACTCGAGCCCTAGCGTAGCCATACTGTCTGTAACTAAATCCGATGCTCGTCCGAGGTCTAGGGAGCCGGCTTCTGCAAGGTGTAAAATCGGCTCTAGTCCGCTCATCATCTGCTGCGTGTTCCATCCCGCAAGCGCCATATACTTAAGGCCTTCCGCACTTTCTGTCGCTGAGAATGACGTCTTGGAGCCCATTTCCCGCGCCTTCTCGCTTAGTAAGTCGAAATCCTTTCCGGTAGCGCCGCTGATCGCAGCAACCTCCGACATACCGCTCTCAAATTGTGCCGCTGTTTTCACCGCGAAACCAAGTCCACCGGCAATTGCGATACCCATACCTGTCGCAACTGCGCCAACCTTTCTAAATGAATCGAACGTTTGCTTATTATTTTTCGTAAATGTTTCTAATGACCGCTGACCTTCCGCCATTTTCCTAGAAAAATCGGATATGTCCGCGCCAACCTTTATTAGGATATCGTTCATATTAGAAGACACCCCGACTTAATAGGTTATTTCGGATATAGCGATCAACGGCCATTGATGCTTTTCTCATAAAACCGAGTGCTACGTGGTCATTCCCTTTTTGGAAATGCTGCATTGATGCTGTCGCATGCTGAAAGGCGAGCCGTATTAAATGCATGCCTTTTTTATCTTCTTTGCTTAAATGCAATGATTGTAATTTCCACATTCCCTCATTGAAACGTTGCTCGGCTACTTTTAAAGCCTCCATATCGTAGCGCATTTGAAGCATGTCGCCGGTTTGTGTATAATATTCTTCAACGATGCGTCTAACGTCGTTTAAATCATGTTTATTTTTCATGTTAATTCCTCCTTAGTTTGACCTTCTTTGACCTTTTGGATAAATAAAAAAGGCGTCCCGTAATGGGCGCCTTTACTTTGTTTACTTATTAACTAACTCTTCAAATTTACGACCGTGTTTAAATGAAGCGAACCTCATTTTCCCAATCATCGCAAACAAGGTTAATGCTCCCTCTTGAAAAGCCGGTTTTTCCTCATCGTTCATGGTCGCTTCTGCTAACTCGTAGAATTTTACGACACCTTCTTCGTCCTTACCTGCGGCAATTGCTCCGTCGATAGTATCGCTAAGTGCTTTTAATGCGTCCGCTACTTTGTTTTTATCAATCATAATCTGATTCTCCCCTTCTTCTCTAGGACTCTCTGAGCCGAGTGTTTTCCGATTTCGTATAACTGTTGGTGTTTGCTTACCGAACTCCCGCGGACAGACCCGTTCATAGGCGTTGCATCGACGTATTTTGGCTCGGCTAATCGTTCGTCCAGGCGCATTCTCACCTGCAACTGTCGGAATGCATCGTCTAAATTGCTGTCAGTGTCGTCCGCCTTCTCGTTAATAAACTTCATCGCCGATTCAACCTCCGCTCCGTCCTTAACGCCTTTCTTGCTAAGCTGTTCACGCAAATAAGCGTCTCGATATTTATTAAACTGGCTTTGTTCTACCGGCTTATCTGGCGCCTTCGCCTGTTCCTTCTTTGGTTCCTCTGGCTGACCCGTTTGTTCAACGGCTTCTGTATTGGTTTCCGTCTGTTTTTCATCCATTATTAAACCTCCAAATTTATATTAATGTCCTCATATTCCTGGTAACATTTGCAATCGCATCATGCTTGCGTCTGATCGATCCTCCACCCGACTTAATCCGCTGTAGCAATTCCTGCTGTTCTTTTAGTTCTCGACCGTGGGCGGTTTTTCCAACCTCTGCCTGGATATCGTCGAGATACTCCCTAATTTCCTTTTTCTCTTGTTCGTGCCTACCTCTGTTCTCGGAGTATTGGCGAATATCAGGTAATTCCCGTAGCAATAAGCCTTTTTCTACATCGCTCAAAGTCTTAACTCTCTGCGCCAGTAAAGGCAATATGTCCGTCGGTGTTACCGTCGCTAAGACTTGCGTCGATATATCCTCGACCGTTTGTTTAGCGTCGAGCATCGTAAACTCGTCCGCCTTTGTTGGACGGAATGCCATCTCAACTAGGTACGCCTCCGTCGCCTGTAACTCCGTTTGAAATTTATCTTCATGAGCGCTAAGTGTTGCTTCCATTTCTTCCTCTAGTTGCTTTAATTGATAATCGCGTTCACTCTCGTTGCTGTCATATCGTTCATTATTCTTAACATCCGACATTTCATCGCGAATTCGTCCTACTTGATTATCCAAGTCCATCTCAATCGCTTGTAAATTTGGCATTCCTGCGTAAAATGATTCATTTTCTGTTGTCATATTATCGTCTCCTTTATAGTTGTTTTGCGTTGTAAAGCATCCTTGGCCAGTCGCATCGCTTCTCCGTGTTTGAAGTCCTGGAATCTCTCGCCGTGAGCCTTCACCCTATCCGTATATTGTCCGAGCCATTCCTTACGTTCCGGTATCTTCGAGGTACGCAGTAATATTTGATCGTCTGGATCGACTTGTTCGAGAATGTAATCGATAGTTGCGTGATATGTCTCGCGCCCGCTCAAATTCTCCGGATAATAGACACTATGAATGATCGCCGTTCTGTTTCCATCCACATATTCGACTATTCCTATCGCTGTTTCTTCGCCTCTAATAGAACAAGCTTTAAATTTCCTCAATTACTCGTCTCCCTTTTTAATATTCCGGTTCGTTATGTCTTTTGTAATGTGGAATTCTGTCGCTGGATATTAGAATACCGTTACGATTGTACTGTCGTTTCCTTATTGGTTTCGCGTTTGCCTTGCTCACGTTACCTCTTTTACGTCCATTACGATTGTCCTTGTTCATTTAATTTCCATCTCCCTTTCCTCTTAAATAAATGTCCACCTCGTTGTTACAAACAACGCCGCATCGGGTAATGTACCTGACGCGTTCCCACTCGATGTCCACGTTGCGTTGTAATCTCCGAGCCTTGCCGATTGCTTCGCTCTCTGTTCCGTTACCTCTGGCGACAGGCTCGTATAACAAGGTATAGATTACATAATTTGAATGACTGTCGATTGCAATAACGGCTACATTCATCGGAAATATAGGATGCTTGGTGCGGCTGATCCTCGTCCGTTTGTACAATTGATTACGTTCACCACGTTCAATACAGTAGGTTCCGACATATCCGACCATTATTCCGCCTCCTCGTTTTGTCCCGCTAGAAACTCCTTGCGACCTGCCTTCATTTGACGCCTTATACGATCGTTGTCCGTACAACGGATCAAAGCGCGTTCTAGCGCCTCGTCCGTGATTGTGTCGACAAAGTAATCGTATTTATATACCGTTTCTCCTGGTATCCTCGCTTCAACTAATAGCGTCCCGTCCCCGTTCGGTATTCGCTTGATCTCCATTAGCATACCTCCGTATATAGTCCTCGTTATCTTCCCAGCGATAGTCGTCCTGTTGCATGCGGAGTAGGTCGATGATCTCGTTCCTATCAACGTCTGCTCTGTATGCCATCTTGTCGATAAGTACGTTTATGAGATTGGCGTCGAAGCTATTCGTTGAAATATACGTCAATATCGCCTCTGTACGTTTGGCTAGGTTACATGCCGGGCAACTTGTCGTAATATTTGAAAGCGTGTTATGTCCGTTCCTGGACAACGGCGCTATATGCTCGAGATGCAGATTATCCGGATCATGTTTTCCGCAGTAGGCGCATTTACCGTCTGATATCGCAAACACATACCGCACATCGTCCAGCGTTAAATCGTCATATGTACTGTGCTTCTCTGCTGTCCGTTTGGCGCCTCTAAAAGCCGTCCTTAACCGATTCTCCGGCGTCATCATACGTTGCCTGGCCGACGTTCTCTCGCATCCCTTGCAGTGGGGGCGCTTAGGTGCATAGAATTCAGTGACGTTCTTCTCCTGGCGACAGTTGCTACAGACCTTATTCATCTGCGCCACCTCCGATAGTTTCAGAAAGGCGGTTAGCTGCGCCCGTTGTTTCGTCAATCTTTGCGTCGATTCCTTTTAATCTTCGTAATATTTCGAATAATTCTCTCATATTTTCTCACTCTCTCCCTCAATTTGTATTAGTTTAATTTTAATTCTTCCTGTAAAGCCTTAACTACTAACTGTATTTCTCGGTTAACATGCGTCGATTCATTCGCCTGTAATTTGGTTAAGACGTCCAGCGTTTTGATTAAATTGTCAATTCGCTCATTCATTCGATCCCTCACCTCCTCAAAGTAGTGCAAATAGGTTGTTTTTGCTTAAATATTAGGGTTGCAAGTCCCTTTTTTAACCTTCACAAACATTGCAGGTGTACTAGGTATCAAACGCTATTTAGCCGTTAAAATTAGGGTTACAACCTGGGTTTATATAACCGGACTTGATTCTGTTTAGCTATCGCATTTACCTCGATTACTCGGCCGTCTTTGTCGGTACTTTTACGTGTTACCTCCGAATTAGCTATAATCTTTTTAATGTCCGGTGGATACGTAGAATAGATGATCCATTGATCGTCTACCGGATCGTAGCTATATAGGGTCTCTTGTTCTTCTTTTTGGAAATAACTCATGTCATATCACTCCTATAGTTTGTATTCCGCCCATTGCTTTAATAATGACCTCATACGACTTGACGGTAGATACAACTCGATTGATTCGCCATTACGGATACGTGAACGATACACCCACTGCAACAAGTCGCTAACGGCCAGTAATTCTTGGTTAATCGTTACGCCGTTATCCTCAAAGAAGGCTCGCTCGATCGGGTTCATATATCGATTAAACACATACGCCAATGCCTTACGATCCTGGTACTCGTTTGTCGCCCTAGCGTTACACTGTAAGAATGATCTCGCGTACCCTTTACCGGAAAGTCCTGACTTAGCGTCTTTAACCGTAGTCCATATGATTTCCTTCGACTTTGCTTTCGTCACATTCCGGAAGTAGTTATAAATACCTTTGCGAATCTCATCCTCTTTATCGGCCGTGAGGTTTCGTAAATATGTGGAACTAAAAGCGTTATCACGTTCGCCTACGTCATTAAGTTTACCCTCGTATAAATTGATTAACGCCATTAACTCCTCGCGATTCTCGCCTTGCTTATCGTATTCCACAAGATTATACCGGTCGCCATCGTGATTGACTGCGTGATACTTATATTCAAAGTTGTATAGGTCGAAATAATATCGCTGAATCTGTGCGTCAAATAGATACGTCATTACATATACGTCACTGAACGCGTTAAATATCCTCGGAGGAAACGCCCATACCAAGAACTTCCCGCGATGGTAGAACAGATTTCCCGCCCTAGCAAGACGCATTACAGATGAATACGCAGCTTGTACATCGTAGTCGTCGCATAACCATACAACGCGATTATCTTCGACCTCTATATGTCCTAACCGCTTTAAATCGGATATATCTCGCTGAGTGACGTTTGCCTTCTCGATGACGTCCATAACCTCGTCAAGTATTAACGTATAACCTGCGCCCTCTAACAATTCGAGTAGTTCGTCGTCTGCCGTCTGGAATAGCGAGTGTGTCGATACTATATCCTTACCCTCGACGATTAACTGCTTTAGACTGTACATCTTACTGCCGTCTTTATTGTTATTATTCGGCTCTATAAAGTCGCGGTCAGTGTTCGCTATGATCCGTTGAACCTCGTCCAAATATGGCGTAATATAGATATACTTTTCTAACGGATTTCCTTCGTTCATTTGCTGAATCGCCCAGGACGTTTTGCCGCTACCCATAATCGAATCCACCACATTAATATTTACCTTATTTGTCTTTTCCATCTCTCAATCTCTCCCTCGTTTTTATACGTTATAACTACAACAATCGCCTATTACGGACGGTTTTGTTAAACCTAGTTCTATCGCCTATATCCCCTGACGTATTCTTTAAAAGATAACGATATTAGTTAATGGATACAGTCCCGAGTTATTCGCTCTTTGAATAATATCGGTATTACTTATGTCTTTAAGTTCTCTGTAAGAAATGCACTTACAACCTTGTAATCACAGACCGATTACTGCGGAATATTTTTAGCACGTTCTATACCCTCCCTTTAAGGGATAACGCCTGTAACCCTTGGTACATCAACGTTTGTTTTCATTTTTAGCACTTTCATTTGCTAAACGTATGTAGTAGCGATAACAGTCACCGCCATTTCCCTTCATCCAGTAGCGTCTTTATCGCCTCGATCTGTTCGCTAGGATACAGACTCGCAACCTTCATCGCCAATCCTTGAGATAATAGGCGTTCCTCTATTTCCACCTTCGCCACCATCGATTGTGAAACGTTAAGTATATCCGCGTATTGTTGCTGAGATAATCCGTTCAGCTTGCGGATAGCTGCGAATAGTTTTGCGTTCATCTCCAACCTCCTCCCTTCACGTGATAAAATAAGTACCAAACGATAAATAAAAAGCGCATCCGAAATATGGAAAAATCGGATGTGTTCCTTCTCACTATATAGGTGGCCAAACCTTCTACCTATACCTTTTTGTCGCCACTTAAATGCCGCATACGATTTCCTTCTCCGTATATCTGATTATTAGCGCTAACAGCGTCGATCGTCTCGGAGTCATACGGTGCTTCGAATTTCCATCCAATCTTAATCATCGAATACTCGTTAAACCAAAAAGGATATTCCAACCAGTAAATATAATCGTCTTGTAGCGTTCTTTTCCGTGGCTTCGGATTTATCAACTCTTTGTCCGCCCGCTGTTTCCTACGTTGCAACGTCTTTATATCTGTTTTGCATTCCCCGCTACATGTTCGCCTGGTATTACGCAGGCTCTCATCACGCCAATAATATCCGCAGTAATCGCAATGTTTTACGCGCTTGTCCGATGCGTCAATCAATTCTCCACTCAATATGCGGCTGATGACCGGTAAAGCGTCTTCCTGTGTCAATCCTTCCGTAAATTGCTTCGTATATTCGATCGCGCCTTTTCCTGGCGATCTGTAAGTCATATGATCGTCCCCTTCGCTGGTTTATTCGCTGATATGGCGTCTCTTTAATTGCGACGTGCCGTTATTTCCGATAATACTGCGTCAAACTTTGGAGTTAAATTGAATACGAAGGCAGCGCGCCCCTTTAACTTGGTTGACGGAATGACTTCTAACGGATTAAATCCACGTTGTATTAATTTGTTGGCAATGTGAATGTTCAATATTATTTTCCGCGGCAATTTCGACACCTCCTACTAGTTAACAGGACACGGTTTAACGGTTATTGGGACATTACCGTAAATTCTTTTGTCCCTATACTTCTATATACGCAGTTTCTAATCGCAGTTAGGCATTTCAGGTAAATCTTTTTTATATTTCCGCCGTCACCAACTAATACCAACGGAATTGCAAGTTGTGGGACATCCTCACGAATAAAACGCAAAAAAGCCCAGCGCTTTGGCGAGCACTAGGCCTATCCGTACTATGTCTCTCTATTGTTTATTACAAGTTGATGTATCCTGCGTTTGACGCCGCAGATGACGCAAGGTGTTGGCGCACCCTAACTCCGTTAAACCAACTCCCATCCGTCCATGAGACCGACGATAACGGATGACTGGCACAGCGCCTCGCTAACATCCGTAGTTACTACGACCATGCCCGCAGTCGATCGCCCTATGCCCGTATATTCCCGGAAAATATCTGCGGATGCGCTGTACCCTAATGGCCCGCCAATATTGAACGTGTATGACCCATTTATAAATTCGTATCTAATTTCCGTTGTCATAACAACACCTCCGCAAATAATAATGCTAGTGATCCGACAAACATCGCCTTATACGCCCTATCAATCGTCAGCCACATCATCGACTTACCGCCAGTATTTCGCCATGTTCGTTTAACGTGACATCGAGCGTATCTCCGAGGCTGTATTCGCCGTGTTCATCCGCAATGATAGCGAAGTCAGCCTTGTCGTCCGGGTTAGCGCAAACGTACTCGTCAAACTCACTCACCTGGACGAAGCCATATTGATCCAACGGTGTTACCTCGCAGGATAAACGCTCTGTGTTCGAGTGGGACGTCACTAGGGCGACTGTTATCGCCATTACCACTACTACCGCCGCAATTACCGAGTATTTAATCCTAATCCCGTTACTCATCCGTAAATACCTACCCAACGATTCTTATATATCTCCGCAAATAGTTCGGCGAGATTGACGTTTTCAAAGTCGAGAAACATTCGCTCTAGTTTCCGAGTAAGTAGAAACGTACCGTCGCCGCTTTCATGATGCTCAAGAAACGCCTGTCCCGTTTCTGCGTCTACATATACCGATAAATGTTCGCCGAGATGAAGTCGCTTGTAATATTCCGTGATAACCTCGCCTGTCATTTCCGTAGATGTTTCCGATTGTACCGGTGAGTGCGTGAACCATTCTTCGATGTTAAATCCTTCAATTTTCGTATTCATAAAATAATCTCTCCCCTTTTAATGTTTTTGACTACGATCTGTAGTAACTGTATATAATATAGCACGACTACGGAACTACGTCAACCCTTTTTGACTACTTCTTTTAGTCGGAGTATAATAACGGTAATGACGAAGTATAAAATAAGGGGATGTATATATGAAGGAACAGGAAAAGACACACAGACGCGCCCAGTCGAATCTAAAGGCGCTACTGGACGACGAGGGTTATTCTATCCGTGGATTTGCGGAGGAGACGGGCTTACCGTTTGAGACGCTCAGGCGCCTGTATAACGACACCACTAAGCAATATCAGCGTGATACTATCGGAAGGATATGCGAGGCGTTGGGCGTAGAGGTGGGCGAGTTGCTGACGCTGAGGGAAGAGGAATAACCATCCGTCAAGTGTACGTCCTATTGGCGCTAGGTAACCGTCCTTGATCCCGTCACGC
>RWZD01000167.1_pt1 | contig 11398 bp, 26 predicted proteins | sample 2187771 | NCBI WGS metagenome assembly RWZD01 (sample SAMN10531866, study PRJNA481165) | viral metagenome | isolation source: viral particles purified by filtration and ultracentrifugation from about... | place: USA: Tennessee
ATGCGTACTACTGATTACAAAACTTGAATAAATGTAACTTTCTTTTAACTTTACTTTCGTAACATCACGTTGATAGGGGTATGGTTATTACATCGCTAAGTTATTACCCTCAAATATATTCCTATGAACCATCCCTTTTAAGCCCCAGCATCGGGGCTATTTTTTTGTCATTAAAAAGCCCCGCATTTAGCGAGGCTCAGATTTGTAATATCCGCTTGAGACTACTACCTTTTTCAGATTGTGGTCATTAACGATTAACGTATAGTGACGTCACATTCATAAACTATTATTCTCTACTTTGCCCCGATATCTGGGGCATTTCTTTGTTGTTCAATTTCCCGTATTGCTTTCTTGTCCATATTGCACTTTGCTATTGAGTTCATCGCATCAACTAGCAGTTGCGGCATATCTTTCCAGTCCATCTGCTCTGGTACATCAGGCTGAGGACAATCAGCGGTTAGTTGTGCCGGTATTGGTGGAGACTGAACGGGAATCAATACCTCTTTTGTATTTCCGCAACTCACTAACAACATCATCGGGCACAGCAGTATTAGCGCACTCATTGTCTTTGAGCACTGTTTTGATAACAGTCTTAACTTTGACATGTTCTGAGTCCTCTAATTGCTTTGCTTTGATGTTGGCTTGTGAAATGCGGTCAAATATAGAGAGCGTCCGATACACATTAAATATAATGAGGTTACTCTCTATAATCTTTTGGTCTTTCTGGTCGCTTAGTTCTTTCTCATGAGCTAATGCAGATAGAATCCATAGTGAGAAAAACAGAAACGCAGCAAGCCAACCAGTTATTGGGCTAGTTATCCATTTCATGCTGGAATCTCAACATGAGGAGCATCAATGAATTTAGTTTCAATCGGCAGTGATGGGTCATTCTTCCAGTTGATACCGAAGCGCAATTTAACCCCCAGTTCATCAGCAGCTTGCTTAACCGCTTTCAATAGTGGCTTAAACTCATCAATCTGCCATTTAGTATTCACTGGAATGATATCTACCGCATGACCTGTTAGATGTCGGCTATTCATGGTTTGTGATTTACCGGTGCCTACCAGCTCTTTTTGCCTTGCTTGAGTTCGTAGGCCTTCAATAACAATGAAATCGACAGGAGTTATTTCCAATGTGCGGCGAATAACTTTCACTAAATCAGGGTTAACACCATTGAGGTTATTTTCGCTTCGCTGGCTGAATTTGAAATTGCTCATTTTTCACCTTTTTAAATACCTGCATGATGTTGCCTTTAGCTGCAAAAACTAAAACGCAGATGAACACATCACCGAGTAAGTTAGATAAGCTCGTATCGAAATCATTAGGCTTTATTAATTGGTAGCTTTGCCATATACAAAGCCAGATAAGCACCATGCCGATAAATGAATCTCTATGGCGAGCGTAATTACATAGAAATACACGAATGGCCATGAGAATTAACACGCCCACATTCGTATAATTGATAATCTCTTGGTAACTCATTTCTTGCCCCTCCACTTTTCAGTTAAGGTGCTCATCAATACAGAGAAATTATTCTCAATGAGTCTAGGTAGCCATCTAATGGCCTTTGTTAGTGTTTCGCTACTTGCGATAATGAGAAGCAATGAAATGAATAACGCTGAAACCAGAATGGCAGTTAATGTTTTACCTATCTCATAACCTGTCTCAGCTACAATTATTCGCTCTACTGATTCAGAGATAAGAACGCCAGTTAAAAACGATAAGATAAATAACAGAACCTTTTTCTTGTTGTTATCTTTAGAGGCTATAACCGCAACAGTTGCGCCAATAATCGCACCTGTAATTACTCCGTAGTCAAAGCTTCCTGTCATTAATCCGATTGCACCACCGCCTGCCGCGCCGACGATAGCACCAGCTGCGGTACTTGGCATATATAACACCTGTGTTTTTAGTTAATAAATAGCCGCGCACAATCTCTATGTGTCAATTAAGTGTGTGTGATTAGAATTCTGTGGCGGCGTATACGAAAAAAGGCCGCACTAGGCGACCTCTTGAAATCAGTTGTTCGGTTATTCCGAACATGTGAACTATCCGGAAATTCCGGAGAGTTGGAAAGCAAAAAGCCCCTACCGAAGTAGAGGCTCTATAAGCTGCTGACGTTGTTGTCACTCTTATCACAATATCAGCTATTTTACGTACGTAAAGCATTTCAATGGATTTTTTCTACATATTTATCCATTTCCAAAGTTATATCTAACCACATCAGCATGCCGTCGATTTGACCCTCTGCTTTTTGTAGCTTTTTCCCAATATGGCCATCAGAGCATTTGTGCTTTTTAGCCAACTGAATGAATGTCATACCAAACAGATAATAATCGAGTAGCAGGTCATGCATTTCGCTATCTTTCTTATTTAGTTGAGCCATGCATTCGGAGATAATCATTGCATCATCTTCGCAGCACTGGTCTCGTGACTTCACCTTACTTGGAATTAAACTACTGAACCCAGCCGCTACAGAATACCATTGCACTGATTCTGTATTATCCGCCGCCCAAGCTCCCCAGCGTTCTAACACTTGTTGAATATCGCGCATTGTTCACCTCGTGTTAATTTGCGAGCTTTTGCAGGTAGCTTCAGGTTTAATACACTTCACAATAGAAACGGCACTATCTAATTCTTTGGCGAGACTGGACGTGCCTTTCACTCTTGTTTTATATATCGTCATTAGGCGACCATTAATAACCACATGACCTTCAGCGTTAACATCTTTCGAGTATTTTTTTACTGTTGCTCGATAGCATCCTAGATATCGAGATACTTCAGCCATATTCCCGTACGTTCTGATTAATAACTCAGGGATGGTCGTAATTTCAGCCTGCATCTTTCAGCTCCTTCAATTTCTTCCTGAAGTGGTCGCGTATTCGCTCATAGTCCTCGCGCTTCCACTTGGGTAACTCATGAAATCCCATCAAAATATCGAATCGCTCTTGTCCGATTTTCGCTATCAGATTAGGAGTGTATTTTTCGATATTTCCTGAAAGGTGGTTATTGCATGGGGCGCATTGCTTGTGGCAGTTATCCTCATTAAATCTAAGCTCAGGGTTTGCGCCTGTAGTTCGATAGTGGCCTGCGTGATATTGACCTTCGTGAAATCGCTCACAGGAGATGCAAGGTTCGTTTCGGTCTCTGTATCTGATGTAGGCGTTAAATGCGTTCTGAGCTTGTTGAGTGAAGTATTTGAGGGGTTTTACTGCTAGCTTTCTGATTTTGAGTTTATCGCGGGATTCTTTTTCTTTTTGCTGTCGTTCTTTTTTAAGTTTAGCCTGTGCTTTTTCATATTTCTTCCGCTGTCGCTTTATTCCTAACTCCGCTCCGTGTTCTGGGCTACACCATTCGATATTGTCATACTTTGGGTGAAACCAGCTTTTACATATTGCACATCGCCGGCGTATTGGTTTAGCCATATTTAACAGCCTCCACGAAAATACAAACAGCGGTAACTATTAGGCCAACGACAAGACCAAAGAATATTTGTTTCTTCATGCTCTCACCTCACTCAATAAAGAATCCATGCGTTTTAGGAATGCGCTACCCATACCTTGCACATTAGCCTTTTCGACATAGACCATTCCACGACCTACTATTTCATCGTCTATTTTTTTAGGTTCTGGCTTGAAAACTTCGGTAAATTCACGCTTAACAATCTGCACAGCATCAGGTGATATTTTGTATTTCAATGTACCTTTGCTTTTTCCTACAACCGACACGGCCGCAAATTTACGCATTAGGCTGATAATATAACTTGCCGTTGAGTAAGGTATTCCTGTTATGTTTTGCGCTTGTTTTGCGGTGAAATATTCGAGCTCTCTAACCGCTTTGATTATTTCAATCGCATTTTTACCTTGCTGAGTCATAACTTCTCCTTGTTTAGATTGTGACGATTTATTAACTCCCTGCGGCACTCATTTAGATAAACAATTAGCTTATGCATTTCATCTAAACGTTCATCTAGTTGCTTTAGTTTTTCTTCAGGCGTCATTTTCATTCTCCAGCTCATCAACAAGTCGATTCATGTACCAACGGGCTTTTTTCAAATCTTCGATCGGATTAATTTTCTTCTCATATCGCCAAATATATTTTTGTATATTACCTTTGAGATATCCCAAGAATGCCTCGTGTGTCATACTGGCCTTAATAGCTTCTATGCACTCAATACCGCCTGATGCGTAGTGTGATGGGTTATTTACGTTGTCTGTCACTTTCTCGCCCTCCGCTTCTTGGCTGCTCGGTTTATCTTTGCGTGACCTGTGATGCGCTTAGTTGATGTGGGGTAGCTGTAAACTTGGCGTTCATTCTCCATTACCCACGGAATAAAGGGTTCTGGTGTAAAAACAACCGAATGAGCTAACCCTGCTATCGCTATTTGTAATCTATTCATCTCTCTTGCTGCTCCTTGAGTTATTCTCTGTGACCGTAGTAGTTATATTCATAACGAGTTGTGCGCAGCTTCACGCCACTTTCTACCGCCCAAGCTGTCGAGTATTCAATTAAACTACTCATGCGCTTCTTGCCCATCTGAGACGTGCTCTCGCGTATGTTTAGTAGCTCACCTTCGATACCCTGAATTAGCGGTGACTCTTTCGCCCCTGTAGTTACCATCCAGTGACCAGACACAAATACATTCTTCCACTGCCATAATTTCAGTGGCTCATTGTTGAGTGTCATTTGCTTTGATACATCACCACATAGCGCATGGAACATGTCGTTCTGCGGTAGTGTTCGGCTGGATTCTGAGATTTTTACTTCTAGGGGGAATTCTTCGTTGAGGGGTAAGGCTTGTAGTGTTGCTATCAGGTTTTCTCGTATTCGTTTATTTCTTAGAAGAAACTTTGTCGCTTTCTCCAAGTTAGCCTCCGTTTTTTCTTCTCCAAGATATTGCAGAATCTTGCTTCGACTGAAATTTAAGACCTTTTTTCCCACATTCAATGCACTGGTGATAATGAAATACCACACCTGCTATTAGATTGTCTGTTTTGTGAATAGCCACTCCACCGCACTTGCAGTACACATAGTCATCACTCACTGTTAGTTCTCCTGTTCCACTCATTGCTTATTTAGGCCTTCCCAAGTCCATACCCAACCAAGTAAAATGTCGTTTCTTATCAGTCCTTTACTTTCGAGTGACTTTAATGTTCTGGGTGAGGCATCTGGTTTTTTATTTCCCTTGCGAACTTCGCTCAATGCTATTTTCTGTTTTGCTGTTAGTCTCATCATTCACCCTCTGGCATTGGTGGGAGTGGGATGCTATCTACGTACATCCAGTGAGTTACGCAGTGAAGAAGCTCATAATCATCACTGCCATAACTTACTTGGAAAAAACGATATGATTCAGCGCAATCGACAATATCCATGTAGTAAGTGACTTTTCTTAATTTACCGTTAGCAATTATTAGTAGCTCTCGATTTAGCTCAGGCAATCTCTCACTCACTCTAACCCAATTAGTTCCCTGCATTAGATGCCTCCGCGTCCTTTAGTTTTTCGTATAACTCAAATTCTTCTTCATCGCCCAACCCATTACGGAATTGGCTTTCCAATATCTCAGTTAGTATTTTTAATTCTCCAGATGTTAATCTAATTAACGTTGTTCCTTTCATCACTCAACACCTCGCTTAATTGCCATAACTAATTTTTAAGCTGCCAGAAATAGCAACCACTACGAGCAGTAACCATCCCCAACCCTCTTTGTCGTGGTAAATCAGGAAGGCTACAGACAGAAAGCCAGTAATGGGAACTAGCATGAAAAATAATGTGCCTAAAATATCGCGTAGATATTCCATCCTAGAAGTCCTTATGATTTGGTGTGTTACTTGAACCCGTGTTTGTTTTTCAGGTCAGCGATGATTGATAGCGCTTTGTCGCGTTTGGTAGGTATCACTGCACTTTCTAGCTGCAATATCGGATCGGCTATCTTCTCGCCTGATTTGATTTTGTTGGCCATAACTTTTAACTCAGATGCACAAAGTTTTATAACCTCTGAATCAGACAGGTTGCGGCTTCGCATTTCTGAGTAAACTTTAGTGACAATCCAGTAACAGGCATTTGATGGCCAATCAAACCTACGCCAGCCTCTCTCCGAGCAATACTTTTTAAATACTTCGTATAGTTCGGATTCGGTGGGTAATCCTAGCTGAGTGAAATCTTCCTGTTTGCACCACTGAACAAACTGACCAGGAGATGGTAAAAACGGGCTAGTTTGTTGCCTTGCAATTTTCATCCCAACATTTATTTGCTCAAGCGTCCTAATGCCATTTTCAATGAATGCGATAGTCCATTGGCGTTTGAATTCGTCAAGGTCGCTTTGCTCTTTGAAGTTAGCTATTGCCGCTGGGAAGGTTGCTTTGAGTTGTCTAAAGAGTTCGTTAAATACTTGGGCTACTTGCTGTTTTACCGCTTGCTTCTGCTGTGGCGGCGCATGTGCTGCCATTGCTTGCAGTGCTGTTGAATCACGCTGCTGGATTGCTGTAACTAATGATTTCATACATCGATACCCTCCATCCATTCAGTGCTTTCGTAGTCTATCGATTGCCTTGCTGGTTGCTGGCTTCCTGACGCTCTTTGCGTGCGGTTTGGTTGCTGACTTTGAATAACCAGTGTTGGCCACTTCTCACGGAGTTTTGCTGGCGATAAAACATTGCTACACCAGAACGAGTCTTTGTTCGCCCATTTGAACATTTTGCAAATGTCTTGATGCGTGTGTCCGTCGAGCTGTCTCATCAGTCGAACATCGTTCGCCCAAGTTGACCAGTTTGGCTCTTTGATTGTTGGGCTGACTATCAGAACTTGTGAGTAAATCCATTGAGCAGCTTTTAGGTCATCAGCATTTCCCCACTTGTTACCTTTGGGCGAGCTAACAACCGCATCAGGCTTAACCATTAAAACTTTTTCAGATGGTCGGTCAGAGGATTCGTTAGAATTCTCGGACGAAGAGTTATTAATATCTTTTACTGTATTTGAAATAATGTCTTTGGTGATCCCCTTTTTCGGGGATACCGCTACACGTTTTCGGGGATGGTTATCCCTGTTTTCAGGGATAGTTTTCCTTGTTTTCGTGTATACCCATTCTGAGACGTTTTTATTGATAGAAATGTATCGGTTTTGGCCTATTCGTCTAACGTGAATAATCCCTCTAATTTCAAGCACTCCGACTGATTCAGATACAGGATTTCTACCTAGCTTGGTTTTCTCTTCAATCAAGATGTTTTGTATTCTGTCCTCTTTCTTTTGCCACCCCCACGTTAAGCGAATAATGGCGTTTAATACCTGCCATTCCCTACCCGCTAGTTGGAGGGCGCACAGAGCATCTTGAATTTCATTTGCTACCCGAAGGTAGCCATTATCAAGATCAGCCACCTTAACCTCTGGTTTGTCTGGTATCAGTTGTTTGTTAGCAAAGTCCACATGCTTAACAACGTTCATAACGACCTCCATATCGATTTGTTGTGTAATTAATATTCATGTATAATTACTCCCGTGAATGATTTACTAATGCGCCTCAGTTGCTCCAACAATTGGGGCGTTTTCTTTTGTTCTCATCAAAGAAAGCTCACCGATTTGTTTCCACAAAAAGCGATACTCTTCCTCAGATATTTTTCTCTCACCTTCCAGCACAAAATCTTTAATCCCCGAAGCTGCTAGCGTTTCGCATAGTTCAGGGAATTTGTCAGTTCTGCGTAGAATGGTTGAGTCATGGACACCTAATGTTTTAGCTACTACTGACTGAGACTTAGCTCTCAATGCTTGTAATGCCGTAGCGATTAGATGATTTGATACGAATTGATTGAAGTTTTTGCGTGTTGTTGCGTAGTCCATTTGTTAAATTCCTTTTGACGTAGTTAGTCCGTTGCTCACGATCCTGTGAGTGTGTTGCTCTGAGAAGTTCCTCTGAGCGATTCCAAAGAATATAGACACCCTAGAATTACCCTAGGGAAAGCAAATCTATATTCAGATGTTAAAGAGCGATTTATCTATTCGTTTTTGCCAGATGGGAATGCTTTTACTTCTTCAGCTTCAACGCTTCCATCTTGTTTTTTAATTACATAAATATTTCGTTTTTTTAAGATTGCTTTGCTAATAGCGCTTTGTCTTACACCAAGCAATTCCGCTGCTTTGTTTTGACCTAGCTCTGTAGCAAATGCTGTTAATGGGATTCTTTCCATGCTTCCTCCTTTTTTATTTATTATCACCGCAAGTGATAAAATAGTCAACACCTGCGGTGATTGGTAAATATTCCATTTGGTAATAAAATAAACATATGAAAAAGAAACCAATCACTGACGAACAAAAAGCCGATGCAGTGCGGCTAAAAGCCATTTTTGAGGCAAAAAAGAAAGAGCTTGGCTTATCCCAAGAGTCTCTAGGTGATGCTATTGGCATGGGGCAGAGCGCGGTTGCACAGCTATTAAATGGCGTTAATGCAATTAACGTAGAGAATGCAGTTAAACTAGCAGAAGCCTTGGAGGTTTCTGTAGATGATTTCAGCCCGTTATTGGCTAAAGAGATCAGGAGAATGTTCAACTCAGTATCTGAGCAAAAGATAGTATCTAATGGAGATAGATACATGTATCCATTGCTTACTAAAGTGCAAGCAGGAACGTTCACCGAAAACAGTAATTCATATACAGAAAAAGATGCTTACGCATGGATACCAACAGCCAAGAAGGCAAGTGATAGCGCATTCTGGTTAGAAGTTGAAGGTCACTCGATGACAGCCCCTCAAGGCGGGCGCCCGAGCTTCCCTGAAGGGATGCTGATACTTGTTGACCCTGATCAGGATGTAGACTTTGGTGATTTTTGCATAGCGAGATTACACGGTGATGAGTTCACATTTAAGCGATTGATTAGAGAGTCAGGGCAAGATTATCTGGAGCCGTTAAACCCACGGTTTGATCTTATCCCAATTAATGGCAACTGCCAGATTATAGGTAAAGTGGTTAAGTCTCAGTGGCCTGACGATACGTTTTAAATGAAGAAACTGCTAGAGCTGATATCCAACGCTAACATAATGATACTGCTAGTTGTTATAGCGGTGCTGGATATCATTCTATTGTTACTGATTGCATTTGATAATTAGTGAGGGTTCGATATGAAAAGATTATTAGAACTCATCAGTAAAAATAAGCTGCTGATTGTTATGTTAATAATAGCGCTAGCAGTTGGAGCAGTATTACAGCTTGCAGAAGAGCCTTTTGCTTGGATTTCGGTTTTCAATGCAGAGTAGAGTAAATATACGTTTTAGAGGGATGTATGGCATTTAACGATATTGAAGTAGCGAACATTAAGAGATGCATGGAATTTTTCATGGAGAAACGTAGGCCGGCTGAACACCTTAGAGATGAGCTAGATTTAAGCTACAACATTGAAGATGACTCCGTTGTCATATTTGAAGTAAGACGCCTTACTTGGAGTAATGGTCAAGCTCAAGAGCCAATTGCCAAAATTACACATAACAAATCTAAAAGCTCTTGGTCTCTATTTTGGATGGATAAAGATAGTAACTGGCACAACTATGATGAAAAAATGTTAGGTAGTTTCTCTGACGCTATTAAGCTCGTTGAAGATGATGTACAAGGCTGCTTCTTTGGGTGACGACACGTTTTAGGGTGTGGGTAAATTCGAGATTTTGATTTATGCAAAATAATAATCGATTAGAGGTCACAGAGGCTATTCGCCAAATGGAAGCTGGCTCTACAAAGCCTATTCTATGCTCTTGTGATGATGGAAACCTTTACGTTGTAAAAAGCAGCGCATCTGTATCAAGAAAAGAATTAATTCATGAATATGTTGCGTCAGTCTTAGCAAAAAAAATCAATCTACCGATACCTGATTTTGCTATTGTATACGTTCCTAATGATATTGTTGATTTCTTGCCGCCCGACCTAAAAGGTAAACTTTCATGTGGGTACGCATTCGCTTCTCAGTATATCGAAGACTCAGCAAGTATTGCATTCACCTTGGCTCATCAACTTATTGATATACAAAAGCAAAAAGAAATATATTTGTTTGATAGATTGATAAATAACTCCGATAGGTCGCTTACCAATCTTGGTGGCAATGTAAATATTATTTATAACGTAAAAAAACAAAGCTATTATTTAATAGACCATAACCTTGCATTTGATCCAGACTGCGACATTGATATGTTTGAACTCCACGTATTCTCACCAAGAAACAGGGATTGGAAATATGACATGCTTGACGCAATCTCCAATAAAGAATTAATAGAATGTATAAACTCTTCATGCGATGATGCTCTATCAGAAATACCAGCCGAATGGATTGATGATGAATTATCAAAAAATAGCATTTCTAACAATATATTACATATTGTAGGCAGAGGAAGAGATGGAGAGTTTAGGAGCACAATAATATGAAAATACCATTACTTTACAGCATTATAAGATATGCTCCATACGCAGAAACCGAGGAATTTGCGAATGTAGGTGTGGTTATTTGCTCTCCGAAAACTAACGAACTTCATTTTAGTTTGACTAAATCAAACGATGCTAGAATACAGAGTTTTTTTAGGGATGACTCTATCTTCAAAGTAGTTAAGCCATTGATAGAAAATGAATTAAGCATAGCTTCAGACATTGCAGCTAGCTTCAATTCTGCGGAAGGGTTAAGAGACTTCTTCTTTAATTTAACTGAAAAGCGTGAGTCTATTTTCTGTTATAGCCCTGTTCGCGTACTAATGGCTCATAATGCAAATGAAGAACTTGATAGACTATATAGCAAATTCATTAAACAAACAGGCAATACAAAAGAGCGCAGAGAAGATATATTAGCAGCAGAATTAAGACATAGATTCCAAGTGCACAGCGAGCTAAAAGGCGCATTTAAAAAAATAAGATTTGGTGGTGAGCTTACTAGTTTTGAAATGCCTCTAGTAGCAGAGACATGCACAAAAGAAGTTCTCTGCGCTATAAAGCCACTCGCATTCAACCAAGTTGAGCCAAGCAAAATGCTTGAACATTGCGATAAGTGGGTAGCAAGAATAAAGCGAGCTGTAGATGAAAAAATTCTTATATTCAATAATGTGCTATTCACTCTTGATCACAAAATCAAATTAAAAGCTCCCGAGTTAAAAGCTATTGATGAAATTAAGTATACTCTTGATAGGCATAAAATAACTCACTTTGAAGCTAAAGATAAAGATTCAGCAATTGAGTTTGCCAAGCAAAAATTAGCCTAATCCCCAGCCCTCCCCGCGAGGGCTTTTTTGTGTCCTATCCAATCTTACCCATACTTCTAACCACTTGAGCGGCATCACGCAAAGCGCCTTTATGCAAGGTGTTCGTTACCTCTTTACGGTAGCGCTCAAGTTCATCAATAATCATTTCTTTGGTTATAGTGTTGGTATTGTCTAGGAGTCTAAAT
>RWZD01000168.1_pt1 | contig 11368 bp, 9 predicted proteins | sample 2187771 | NCBI WGS metagenome assembly RWZD01 (sample SAMN10531866, study PRJNA481165) | viral metagenome | isolation source: viral particles purified by filtration and ultracentrifugation from about... | place: USA: Tennessee
CATCTCCAGTTGTACAAACGGAGCCGGTTTCCCAGACACCGCAGCAGCCTGTGGAAACAGCACCAGTTGTGAAGCAACCGGAAACAGTGACTCCGGCTGCTCCAAGCGAAAATCAAGAGCAAGTGGTATCAGCGGGAAATGCGGCTGACGAAAATATCGAGGAAATCATTTCTCCAATGGTGGGAACTTTTTATACAAAACCATCTCCAGAGAGTGATACATATGTAGAAGTCGGTGCAGAAGTGCGACCTGACTCCATCGTCTGCATTGTAGAGGCGATGAAGCTTTTCAATGAAATCGAAGCGGAAGTCAACGGAGAAATTGTGGAAATTCTAGTTGGCGATGGAGAACTTGTCGAATACGGACAACCATTATTTAAAGTAAAATCAAAGTAATGTAAGGAGGCGATTACAATGATTAAAAAAATCTTAATCGCTAACAGAGGAGAAATCGCTGTCCGAATTATACGTGCTTGTAAAGAACTCGAAATAGAAACGGTTGCAGTATATTCGGAAGCAGATAAAGAAGCTTTACATGTGGAACTGGCAGACGAAGCATATTGCATCGGCGGTCCTTCCAGTAAAGACAGCTATTTAAATATAACGAACATCATGACAATCGCGACATCAACCGGTGTCGATGCGATTCACCCCGGCTACGGGTTTTTAGCGGAGAATGCTGATTTTGCGGAAATCTGCAAGGAATGCAATATTAGTTTTATTGGGCCATCTGCTGAAGCGATTCAGAAAATGGGTATCAAAGATGTAGCTAAAAGAACAATGAAAGAAGCAGGAGTTCCGATTGTACCTGGATCGGAAGGGGTGCTCGAAAGCGAAGAGGAAGCGATTCGCATCGCAGAAGAAATCGGTTATCCGGTTATGATTAAAGCAACAGCAGGTGGTGGAGGAAAAGGGATCCGTGCTGCTAGAAACGAAGCCGAATTGATTCAAGGCTACCGCATTACGCAGGAAGAAGCGGAAAAAGCATTCGGCAATCCAGGTATTTATTTGGAAAAAAACATTGAAGATTTCCGACATGTGGAAATTCAAATTTTAGCGGATGAGCATGGTAATGTGATCCATCTGGGGGAAAGAGATTGCTCTATCCAGAGAAGGTTGCAGAAACTGGTAGAGGAAACGCCATCTCCTGCCATCACTGAAGAGATAAGAGGAAAAATGGGGGCAGCATCCGTACAAGCAGCCCAAGCGGTTAATTATGTCGGCGCCGGAACAGTCGAATATATTTTCAACCGAAAAAACAATGAGTTTTATTTTATGGAAATGAATACGCGGATTCAAGTGGAGCATCCGATAACGGAAATGGTAACTGGTGTCGATCTGATCAAAGAACAGATTCGTATCGCCAATCATGAACCTCTATCATTTACGCAGAATGAGATCACATTTACAGGGGCAGCGATTGAATGCCGGATCAACGCGGAAAATCCATTCAGAAATTTCATGCCTTCTCCAGGTAGAATCGAAACCTACCTACCACCAGGTGGCTTTGGAGTACGGGTTGATTCTGCTGCATATACGGATTATGTTATCCCGCCTTATTATGATTCAATGGTAGCGAAGTTAATTACATACGCACCAACAAGAGAAGAAGCAATTCAGCGAATGAAACGTGCATTGGACGAGTTCATCGTGGAAGGGGTTCATACGACGATTCCATTCCACTCGCTGATTATGGAACATGATGTTTTTCAAAGCGGAGAGTTCAACACTAATTTCTTGGAGGAAAATCCAATTACACCGAATGAAAATACAGAGTAACTAGGTAAAGTCAAAGGGAAAACCTTTTGACTTTCCTTCTTTTTTATAGGGACATTTCAATGCTTTTTGCGAACAAAAGGCCAATAATAGTTTCTCCTCGCATGGAAGGGACAATTTTGATACGCTTTTAGCAGTAAATACGTTATAATTTAATGAGTAAAAGATCAATATGGAATTGAAGATAAAGGGAGAAATAGAATGAACCGACGTCAAGCTAGAGAAGCAGCATTTAAGTGGCTGTTTCAAATGGAATTAAATGATCAGGATCCTGTCCTAAGTGAAGCAGAAGCAAATGATCCTTATATTGATACTGTCATCACAGGTATCAAGGACACAAGAACAGACCTCGACACAAATATTGCACAGCAATTACATCATTGGACGTTGGAGCGACTTGCCACCGTAGAAAAAACGATCCTGCGTATGGCCGCTTATGAAATTCTCCATATGGAAGACATTCCTAAAGCTGTTTCAATCAATGAGGCTGTGGAACTGGCACATATTTACGGAGATGAAAAATCAGCATCCTTTATTAATGGTGTTTTATCAAATATAAAATAGAAAGAGGGAGTATGTCAGAATGGTCGCTGAATTAATTAATGGAAAAGAAATCGCCGCAACATTGCGACAGGAAATGAAAGAAGAAATCAACGCATTGCGCGACACAGGAATTGTACCGCAACTGACCGTTATTCTCATAGGAGATGATCCTGCATCTCAATCGTATGTGAAGGGCAAAGAAAAAGCGTGTGCCGAAATTGGCATGGATTCCGAAATTATCCGGCTTCCTGCATCGACAACCGAAGCATATCTGTTGGAAGAAATCGACCGGCTGAACAAGGCAGAGCAAGTAAACGGCATTCTTGTTCAGTTGCCATTACCGGATCATATAGAAGAACAGCATATTATAGAAGCAATCGATCCTGCAAAAGATGTGGATGGCTTTCATCCGATTAGTATCGGCCGTCTAATGACAAATCAGGATACTTTTTATCCATGTACGCCAAATGGCATTGTTCATTTGCTGAAGAGAAAAGAAATTCCGATCAGCGGAAAACATGTAGTGATTATCGGGCGCAGTAATATCGTTGGTAAACCTGCCGGGCAGCTGTTACTGAATGAAAATGCTACGGTTACGTATTGTCATTCCAAAACAGAAGACATGAAAGGGTTAACGAACCAAGCTGATATACTGATTGTAGCAGTTGGAAAAGCCCATATGGTCGATGCAAGCTATATTAAAGAAGGAGCCGTCGTCATCGATGTTGGTGTCAATCGAACAAAGGAAGGTACATTAACAGGGGATGTTGATTTCGAAAACGTGAAAGAAAAAGCTTCCTATCTGACGCCTGTCCCAAGAGGTGTCGGGCCAATGACAATTACGATGCTCTTGCAGAACACGATCAAAGCAGCAAAAGGACAAAATCAGCAGTGAAAGACAAATATGTAACAGTCACGGCATTGACCAAATACATTAAAAAGAAAATGGAACTAGATCCACACCTCCAGACCGTTTGGGTTCGCGGAGAAATTTCTAATTTTAAACACCATAGCAGAGGGCATATGTACCTAACGATTAAAGATGAACAAGCCCGAATTGCTTCAGTCATGTTTGCTGGAAATAACCGTCGTTTAGTGTTTCAACCGGAAAACGGGATGAAAGTACTTATTCGCGGGCAGGTAAGTGTGTTTGAAGCCTATGGACAATACCAACTTTATATCCATGAGATGGAACCAGACGGTATTGGCGCGTTATACATGGCATTCGAACAACTGAAAAACAAACTGGAAACAGAAGGATTGTTTGATCCTACCTATAAAAAGCCTATTCCATCCTATCCACAGCATATTGCTGTCATTACTTCACCGACTGGGGCTGCTGTTCGGGATATGCTGACAACAATCCAGCGTCGTTATCCAATTGCAAAAGTAACAGTCATTCCTGTCACCGTGCAGGGTGAAACAGCGGTAGCATCGATTTGCGAGGGAATGGAGCGGGCGAATGCATCTGCCGATCAGTTTGATACGATTATCGTCGGGCGTGGTGGTGGATCGATTGAAGACCTGTGGGCATTTAATGAAGAAAAGGTTGTCCGGACAATTTTTGAATCCAAAATTCCAGTCATTAGCGGAATTGGTCATGAAACGGATACGACAATTAGCGATTTTGCGGCCGATCTACGAGCCCCAACCCCAACGGGAGCAGCTGAGCTGGCGGTCCCATCATTGACCGAGGTGAAAGCAACAATCCAACATTATCAGGCTCGGTTACAAAAACTAGCACAATTGCATTTGCTGTCTAAACGGGAACGTCTGCGCACCAGTCAGAGGTCTTATGCCTTTCATAAACCAAAACAAAAACTGGCTGAAAAAGAACAATATCTCGATCATGTAACTGAACGTTTGAAGCGAGATAATAAATTGCTTTTAGAACGGAAACAGATCACGAACAGGCAATTGCAGGAACGTTTGCAACAACAGCATCCAAAGCGCCAGTTCGCAGAAACAGAAAAAACTCTTGCCCATGTAAGAAGTAGGTTGGTAAAAGAAAGAAAAACGTTGCTTCATACAAAAAATCAACAGCTGCAGCTGCTTATCCAGCAGCTGACATTACTGAATCCTTTACATATCATGAAGCGCGGTTTTGCCATTCCTTATGATAAAACTAATAAAATCATTAAACAAACAACGGATATTTCGAAGGAAGACAACATACATGTGAGATTCATAGACGGGATGGTCACATGCTCAGTTACCGAGATACGGAGGGATGACGATGACAGAGACGAATGAAGAAACCCTATCATTTGAACAGGCACTGGAACAGCTCGAAGGCATTGTAGAACAGCTGGAAAAAGAAGATGTTCCTCTTGAAAAAGCGATCGATTTCTATCAAAAAGGGATGAAATTATCGGCATTATGCGATGAAAAATTAAAAGATGCACAAACGAAAATGACGGAAATCATGAATGAGGATGATGAAAGTGAGCCGTTTGATTTACAGGAGGAATGACATAGATGCCGAGACCGATTGACGAATATATAGAAAATGGTAAAGATTTAATCGAACAAGAACTGGAGCGTCTGTTTCAAGCAAAAAAGATTCCGGGACAATTGGCTGATTCCATGAGCTATTCACTGCTTGCGGGCGGGAAACGATTGCGCCCTGTTTTGATGATGGCAAGTTATCAAACGTTCCAGAAGAATACGGATATAACGCTTCGTACGGCAATAGCCCTGGAAATGATTCATACCTATTCACTCATCCATGATGATCTGCCGGCAATGGATGATGACGATTACCGCAGGGGAGCGTTAACGAACCATAAACAATTTGATGAAGCGACCGCTATTTTGGCTGGAGATGCACTGTTGACATACAGTTTCGAAATTATTGCCGCAGACCCATTATTAAGTGATCAGCAAAAAATCGTACTGCTGCGTGATCTTGCTAAAGCAAGTGGCCCAGAAGGGATGATTGCGGGTCAGATTCTTGATATGGAAGGCGAGACGAAAGAGCTGACGATTGAAGAACTGGAATGGATTCATGAACATAAGACTGGCAAACTTATTTCATATGCCATCACAGCTGGTGCCTATTTAGCCGGAGTAACTGAAGTACAATTGAAGCACCTGGAAAAGTTTGCATATTATCTTGGTCTTATTTTTCAGGTACAGGATGATATTCTTGATATCGTCGGCGATCCAGAAAAAATGGGAAAACCAGTTGGCAGTGATCATTCTAATGAAAAAAGTACCTATCCTAGCCTGCTTGGATTAGAAGGAGCAAAAGAGCAAAAAGAATCCTATGTAAAAATAGCAGAAGAAGCTTTAAAACAAGCAGACGCTGAAAATTCCTATTTGCATCAACTGCTGTATTTCTTCAGCCAGCGGGACCATTAATGCTGACCTAAGCGGATATCACTTACAAGCGATTCGGAAATAAGCAGAAGAAGAACAATCATTCATGTACTGCATATGGAAAACATCCGCATGCCCAAGGTAATAAAGCAGTATTAGATGGAACGCCTTTTAGGTGGCTTATACAGAACCAAGCTTGGTACAGACGAGCGGTTTCCTTTTGTGGCACAGGAGCCTTGCGTATGTCGTGTAACTAGGATTGCATTTTGAAGCTTACTTTCCATATAAACATCCGAATATCCTCTATCAAGACAGGGACTGTAAGGGAATCGGGTGGAGGCTATATTTGGAGGGACATATATTTGCGTACTGTAGTAACGATTATACTAGCATTGTTTTTAGGGGCTACATCCATTTCCAGTTTGTTCTTTGATGTTACACTTCCTGGATGGATGGAAATAGTGAATCCATTAATTATCATCTATCTCCTTGTGGATATGGTGCTAGAAAGAAGAAAGAAAAAACAAAACAAGTAATTTTAGATCAGTTCTGCAGTTGAGGATGGACAGCCGGAAGCTCCATGGCATGGCTTTTAAGACGGGTTTATGCTATAATTATAGTAAGTAGGAATGGTGCAGTATCCTAGTCAGTCCTCCTATTCTGAAGGCGGGGCTAAAAATCTGCCAAAGGGCATATCGATGAAGTTTCTGGTGTTGGCTTGAGGCGCCCAGCCTTGGGTTAATGCTGGAAGTTAAGGTTTTTGGGCGATCCACAAAGGCATGTGGGCGTTGACCCAATAACCGCGGAGGCCCATCTCTGTGGAAAACGCATGAGTGCAATTTCCATGGCATGGGGTATGAACCTGTCCACAAAAACATTTTTGTTTTTCAATAGACAGCGTAGCCTGCCTTGAGTGGTAATCGAGGGGATTAGAGCGATCAAAACATAATCAGATGGCCACTGATGATGCTTTTTTACTTCTCTATGAAATCGTTACTGCAAAAGAGGCTAGGGATAGCATAAAGACTGTTGGGGAAATCCCCTAGGCTGTTCTTATGACATTTAAAAGGGATTATAGTACGGACTAAGTGGTAATCCAGTCTAACGGATGGCGACATGTTAATTCAGATTTAAAAGGTAACTGCCCAGAGATGGCAACATCAGGTATCTGAATGGGAAAACCTACTGGACCTAAGCCGTAGTCTTAACTTTTTAAATGACCATTCCTCATTACATAACGTGTAGGTTAGGTAGATGTAAATGAATGACAAAATAAAAGGTTCGATTAAATTCAGTTTAACCATAGCCGTTATCACTTTTGTGTTAGCGGCTATTTTTTCAAGCTTTTCTTCTTCCGTTTTAAACAGCGTGTCCTGGACTATCGGACTCTTGATAGTACTCTTGATTGTACTTATCGGTATTGTGTTTGACATGCTTGGTATTGCCTCCACTGCTGCAAAAGAAGCACCGCTCCATGCTATGGCAGCGGAAAAGGTGAAAGGGGCTAGAGAAGCGGTGCTTATTCATAAGCATGCAGATAAGGTAGCAAGTTTCTGTAATGATGTGATCGGTGATATCTCAGGGATTGTGAGTGGAAGTGCCCTGACGATTGTCATCATCGAAATTGCTGCATTATTTCAGAGCGATGGTGGTTATTCGAATTTACAAATTGTTTTGTCCATCGTATTTACGAGTCTGATTGCAGCATTAACTGTCGGAGGAAAAGCGTTCGGTAAATATTTTGCGATTCACTCCTCCACTGGTATTCTGTTGTTTTCAGGTAAAATCATTTACTTTATAGAAAGCAAGTTAAAGATTCATATTTTCCCAAAACCAAAAAACAAGAAAAAGCTAAAGAAAAAGGAATCAAAGAAAAGCTAATTATTTCAACGTAAGGAGTTATGTACCGTGACAGTAGCAGAACTGACCAAACCTGAAATGGAGGATATCATCCTGACGAAAGACCATTTCGCTACCATGTATGAGATGATGCAACAAGAAAAAGATCCTCAAAATGCTACAAAAATCATTGATTTATATGAGAAATTTCAATTCGACCAGTTTAACATCTGTTTTGCCGGTCATTTTTCTGCTGGAAAATCATCCATTATAAACAACATCCTCGACAGGGAGGTATTACCAAAAAGCCCAATACCGACAAGTGCAAATATTGTAAAGATTACTTCTGGAGAGGGAGCAGCCAAAGTTTATTTCAAACAAGCCCCCGCTATTAAATATATGGAACCATATGATATAGATCTCATTAAAGATTATGCGATGGATAAGGATACGATTCAGCAGATTGAAATTAGCACAAAAGATCCAATTCTACCTAAAAATGCTGCGTTATTGGATACACCAGGGATCGATGCAGCGGATGATGCAGATCGGTTAATGACCGAATCAGCCATCCACCTAATCGATGTACTGTATTATGTCATGGACTATAATCATGTACAGTCGGAAGTGAATTTGTATTTCCTGCTGGAAATGAAAAAACGTGGCATTCCAATCAACCTGATTATCAACCAGATTGATAAACATCAAGAAGACGAGATCCCTTTCACCGCATACAAAGAGAGAGTTAAACAAACGTTTGATCAATGGGGAATTCATCCAGAACATATCTTTTTTTCCTCTGTTTTGCAACAGCATCATCCACATAATCAGTTAACTGCTATTAAAGAGCTACTCTTTGAGCAAATGCATCGTCCTCCAGAGGGGCAGGAGCAAATTCAGCGTGCGTTTTTGTCGGTATTGGACGAACATAAAAAAATGCTGCAGTCCGATATCACTGCTGATGAATCAGAATCATCAGAGAGTGTTGAACAAACAATATTACAGCAGTTACTAGAGGAAAAAGAAGAGGTAAGTGAAAAATCAAATCAATTAAAACGAGCGTATATGGAAGAAGTGCAAACAACACTGAAAAATGCGTACCTCATGCCAGCTGCTTTAAGGGATAAAGCGCAAGCTTTTCTGGAAGCACAAGAAAAAGGATTTAAAGTTGGTGGACTTTTTAATGCCAAAAAGAAAACAGCCGCTGAACAGGAAGAGCGTACCAATGCATTTTTACAGGCATTAAAAGAATCGATGGAAACGACGATCCAATGGAAATTACGTGAAAAAGCGACTGAACTGCTGCAGGCTTATCATTTGGCTGATGAACATCTGCTGGAACAAGCGCAGCAACTAAGTATTTCATTAGATGAGATGGATCTAAGCGAGTTCATGAAGCCAGGAGCACAGGTTAACGGCAATTATGTACTTAATTATACAAATGATTTGAGTCAGTCGATCAAAAGTAAATATAGACAGGCAGCCAATAATCTGTGGCAGTATATTGCTGATGCTGCTGAACAACAAACAGAGATGCTGATTAGAGATCTGAATGAGCGGTTGGCACCTTTAGAAGCGTATCAGGAACAATATGAAGAACAACTTGCAGTGCTTGCGGATACAGAGAATAAAATCGCGATGCTGGATGAAGCGTTAGTCACTCCGGAAATCAATGATATGAACGAGTCGCGATTGCTACAAGCTTTGGAGTCGCGAAATCAAATCGAGCTGAAAGAGACGCCTGAACGACGAGAGGAACCGGCAGCAATCCATCAAGAAAATCAAGTTGTCAATGAAAGGAAAGAGGATACGAAACAAGCTTACGGGACAGAAGGCATTGTCGCCTCGATTGAAGAAGTCATTACAGCAATCGAAAGAATGGACGGTTTTTCTGCCATCACAGAGGAATTGCAGGATAAACAAACCAGACTGACAAACAGACAGCTGACGATAGCTTTATTCGGTACGTTTAGTGCGGGTAAATCTTCTTTTTCTAATGCATTATTCGGAGAAGCTGTTTTACCGGTCTCACCGAATCCGACTACGGCTGTTATTAGCAGAATATCTCCAGTTACAGATAATAAGCCGCACGGCACAGTGAAAATCACGCTAAAAACAGAGATAACATTACTAGCAGATATCAAAGCGATGACACCCTATCTAGAAGCTGAACGAACTTCGTTGGAAGCAGCACTTCAATGGATTCAAAAAGAGCGAGTTTTTGAGCATGATAGCTTATCGAAAACGTATCAGTCTTATTTGGAGGCTCTACTTCAAGGATATGAGGCACAAAAATCATCGATTGGACAGACACTGGACATCTCGCTTGAGGATTTTGCTGCTTTTGTGACCGATGAAACAAAAGCCTGTTACATCGAACAGGTCGATTTATACTATGATTGTGCCTTGACAAGGAAAGGAATTACATTGGTGGACACACCAGGAGCTGATTCCGTCAATGCCCGGCATACGAATGTCGCCTTCGATTATATTAAAGAAGCAGATGCCATTTTATATGTGACGTATTTTAACCATGCAATTACTAGTGGCGATCGTGATTTTCTGATGCAATTGGGACGGGTGAAAGATAGCTTTGAAATGGATAAAATGTTTTTCATTGTGAATGCTTCAGACCTCGCTGATACGAAAGAAGATCTGAATATGGTTGTCCACTATGTCGGCGATCAGTTGCAGCAATTCGGCATTCGCCAGCCCAAGATTTTTCCGGTATCCAGCAAGCTATCTTTGCAGGAAAAAATGGCGCAGAAACCGTTGAACACGGAAATGCAGCAATTTGAAGAAGCATTTTTTGCATTTATTGAAAAAGACTTAATCGCCTTAACGATAGACTCAAGTATATGGGATATGAAGCGTGCCAAATGGACTTTGGAAGAATTCATTCAATCACAGACGTTAGATGAATCAGCAAAATCGGCGAAGCGAAACCAATTAATTGAGCAGAAGGAAGCTGCGGTAACACGTTTGCATGAACTCACCGTCGATGTCTATGAACAGCGATTGACAGATCGAATAGAACGTCAACTGCACTTTGTGCTAGAACGATTATATATTCGTTTTCATGATATGTTCACTGAACACTTTAATGCCAGCACCATCAATGCTTCAGGCAAAAAAGCCGCAGAACAGCTGCAGCAGTGCCGGAATCGATTCATCCAATATACGGGCTATGAGCTGCTCCAGGAGGTGCGTGCTGTTTCATTGCGTATCGAAGGATATATGCGTGAATTACAGAGGGACCTGCATCAGCAGCTGCAGCAGGAAGCAGAAGCAATTCATTCCTCTTTTGTATTAGGGGATTTGAACAAACAGGAGCTTTCTACTCCTGAATATATGCAGGCATTTGAAACACTGGATGTCGGTATTTTCCAGAAAGCGCTGAAACGATTTAAAAACACTAAAAGCTTCTTTGAACAAAACGAGCGTAAAAAAATGGAAGAAGATTTTTATAACATTCTTCAGCCTTATACTGCTGCTTATCTAAAGGATGCACATCAGCTAATGCAAGCACAATATACAACCAGCTGGCAACAGATAGTGAAAGATGAACAAGAAATGGCGATAGGGGCAATCACTTTTATTGCTGATGAACATGTGAAAATGCTTTCCAAAAAAGTGAATATGGAAGTCCTGCATGAGAAAAATGATCAGCTGCAACAAATAATCGGAAGATATGAACAGGAATGATATGATGAAGAAAATTTTATTGGTCGACGGTATGGCCTTGCTTTTTCGCGGCTACTATGCCACGGCCTATACCCGAAATTTTATGAAAAGAGCAGATGGCACAGCGACTAATGGTGTATATCAATTTTTAAAGTATTTTTTAAATGGCATCCAAACCTTTGCGCCAACACACGTCATTTGCTGCT
>RWZD01000170.1_pt1 | contig 11129 bp, 11 predicted proteins | sample 2187771 | NCBI WGS metagenome assembly RWZD01 (sample SAMN10531866, study PRJNA481165) | viral metagenome | isolation source: viral particles purified by filtration and ultracentrifugation from about... | place: USA: Tennessee
TTGTGGAAACAAAAGAACCGCTGGAAGTGGGTGCGGACATCATTGCCGGTTCTTTAATTAAAAATCCTGGCGGTGGTCTAGTTCGAGCCGGCGGATATATTGCCGGAAAACAACAACTTGTTGAAAATGCTGCTAACTGGCTGACGGCACCAGGACTTGGAAAAGAAGCTGGCGCCACCTTACATATGCTGCAGGAAATGTATCAAGGGTTCTTTTTAGCGCCCCATGTCGTTGGCGAAGCTGTGAAAGGGGCAATATTTACAGCTAAACTGCTGGAGGAAATTGGGATGGAAACAGCGCCTCGTTATGATGCAAAACGTACGGATCTAATCCAGTCCATCACATGGCATGATGCGGATACAATGATTCGATTTTGCCAGGAAATTCAAGCCAATTCACCGATTAATGCGTATGTGGCACCTTATCCGAGCGATATGCCAGGTTATGATGAGCAGGTCATCATGGCAGCTGGCACCTTCATCCAAGGTTCTAGTATTGAATTATCGGTGGACGGACCAATTAAAGCGCCTTATATTGCGTTCATGCAAGGTGGATTAACCTATGCCCATGTAAAAATAGCCGTAACACAGACATTAGAAAAAATGATTCAAAATGGTTTCATATCACTCGATTAATTTTATACGAAGTTAAATGCCAAACGCCTCTCCAGCTTTCATACTAGGAGAGGCCATTTTTTGCAGAAATATAAAAAGCCTGCAGACAGGCTGCAAGCTTTAAGGGTATCGAACAAATATTAATGAAAACTGCGGTAAAGTCCGATAACTTTACCGAGAATGGAAACCTGGTCGATTCTCAATGGATCCATCGTGTCATTTTCTGGCTGTAAGCGAAAATGATCTTTTTCTTTAAAGAATCGTTTAACAGTTGCTTCATCATCTTCTGTCATGGCGACGACGATTTCACCGTTATCAGCTGTGCTCTGTTGTTTCACGATGACCCGATCGCCATCATGGATTCCGGCATTAATCATACTTTCGCCTTCAACAATGAGCACAAAAACATTATCATTTAGATTCGTGGCCGAACTTGGCACAGGCGTGTATTCTTCAATATTTTCAATGGCAGTGATCGGAATTCCAGCAGTAACCTTCCCGATAACAGGTACATATCTTGCTGTATCTCTAGTGACATGTTCGTTATCTCCTGCTTCCAAAACTTCAATCGCACGTGGCTTCGTAGGATCCCTGCGGATGTAGCCTTTATTTTCAATCCGTTCCAAATGACCATGCACAGTGGAACTTGAAGCAAGTCCGACTGCTTTGGCGATTTCACGTACAGAAGGCGGATACCCCTTCATTTCCACTTCACTTCGGATAAAATCATAGATCATTTGCTGTCGTTTAGATAGCTTTTGCATGGTATACACCCCGTCAATATATTATTATCCATATTGTAACATGAGCGAATGAAAAGTCAAACATAAGTTCTATTTTTCCTGTCAGTCTTATAAAACTTGAAACATCTGCCGGAAAAGCATACTATTATAGACGGTATCTATTTTAATCTGGATACAAGCGTAAAGTCTTCCCGTATAATATCTGAGCAAAATATAGTACAATAGAAGACGAATGGGGTGTTCAACATGATGACGAAAGAAAAATTGAATCGGATTAATGCACTAGCAAAGAAAGCGAAAACATCCGGGTTAACTGATGAAGAAAAGGCGGAACAGAAAAAGCTGCGCCAAGAATATCTGGATAATGTGAGAAGTTCCTTTACGAATCAGCTTTCTACCCTGACGGTGATCGATCCGGAAGGAAATGATGTCACACCAGAAAAAGTAAAACAGATGCAGAAGCAAAAGCAACAAAAAAATAAACATTAATGTAATTTGGAAAGGGAGATTTCATGACGACTACTATTGAACAAAAGTCTATTAACACAATTCGTACTCTATCAATTGATGCAATTGAAAAAGCGAAATCAGGACATCCAGGACTGCCGATGGGGGCAGCGCCAATGGCTTATACGTTATTCACAGATATGATGCAGCATAATCCTAAAAACGCAAAATGGTTTAACCGTGATCGTTTTGTACTATCTGCAGGTCATGGTTCCATGTTATTATACAGCCTACTACATTTATCAGGCTATGATGTAACAATCGATGATTTGAAATCATTCCGTCAGTGGCAGTCCAGAACACCGGGACACCCGGAAGTACTGGATACAGATGGAGTGGAAGTGGCAATGGCTGAAGCACATCTTGCCGCAACTTATAATAAAGATGATTTTTCTGTCGTTGACCATTATACCTACTCTCTAGTTGGTGACGGAGATATCATGGAAGGGATTTCCCATGAGGCTGCATCTCTTGCTGGACATCTGGGGCTCGGTAAATTAATCGTCCTCTATGATTCCAACGATATTTCTTTGGACGGGGATCTTGATCGCTCTTTTTCTGATCATACAGAAAAACGTTTTGAAGCTTATGGTTGGCAGGTCATCCGTGTAGAGGATGGTAATGATATTGCTGCTATCCGAAAAGCGTTAGAAGATGCAAAAGCAAATACTGACCAGCCGACATTGATTGAAGTAAAAACAATTATCGGCTATGGTGCACCAACAAAATCAAATTCATCTGCTGCACATGGGGCACCACTTGGAGAAGAAGAAGCAAACGCTGCAAAAGAATACTACAAATGGGCACATGAGCCGTTTTATGTTGCCGATGAAGTCTATGAAGATTTTCAAGTGAAAGTGCAAGACAAAGGTTCGAAGCAGGAAGCAGACTGGAATAATCTATTTGCTGCATATGCGAAGGAATATCCTGAACTTGCTGAACAGCTACAACAAGCAATCAACAATAAATTACCAGAAAACTGGGATAAAGAATTGCCGACATATAAAGCTGGCGAAACTACACAGGCAACGCGAGTATCATCCAGTGAGATGATCAATGCCATTTCAAAAACAGTTCCGAATTTATTCGGTGGAAGTGCTGACTTGGCAAGCTCGAATAATACAATGATGAAAGAAGAAGATGACTTTACAAAGACAAGCTATGAAGGCCGCAATATCTGGTTTGGCGTCCGTGAATTTGCTATGGGTGCTGCGTTAAATGGGATGGCATTGCATGGCGGATTGAAAGTCTATGGCGGAACATTCTTTGTCTTCAGTGATTATGTACGTCCAGCTATTCGTTTATCTGCCATTATGAACGCACCGGTCACTTATGTCTTTACACATGACTCTATTGCAGTAGGTGAAGATGGACCAACACATGAGCCGGTGGAACAGCTTGCTTCATTAAGAGCAATGCCGAACTTATCCGTCATCCGACCTGCTGATGGAAATGAAACAAATGCAGCGTGGAGACTAGCGCTGGAAACAGACGATCAGCCGACTGCACTCGTATTGACAAGACAAGGCTTGCCTACGCTTGAACAAACTGGCGAAAAAGCGTATGACGGTGTCAAAGCCGGAGCATATGTTGTCAGCAAAGAGAAAGAAGCAGCAGCAGCACTATTGCTTGCAACTGGATCGGAAGTAAGCTTAGCAGTGGAAGCACAGCAGGCATTATGGGAAGCAGGCATTGACACAAGAGTCGTCAGCATGCCTTCATGGGACCGTTTTGAACAGCAATCAGCGGCCTACAAAGAAGAAGTTATCCCGTCACAGATAACAAAACGTGTTGCCGTGGAAATGGGGGCTTCGCTTGGCTGGCATCGTTATGCAGGAGCTGAAGGGGACATTATCTCCATCGATACGTTTGGCGCATCAGCACCAGGCGGAACAGTTATAAAAGAATACGGCTTTACCGTGGAGAATGTGGTACAAACAGTGAAAAACCTGTTGGCATAATTGGTTTTAATTGTGCATGTCCTCGAAATAGATTATACTGTTAAAGGAAGTTTTTGAAGGAGGAATACGTGACATGGCAACAATTTGGGTCGTTCTTATTGCGATTGCTGCACTGATTGCTGGGGTAGCACTAGGATTTTTCCTAGCAAGAAAATATATGATGAACTATTTAAAGAAAAATCCACCGATTAATGAACAAATGCTGCGCACCATGATGATGCAGATGGGACAAAAACCATCGCAGAAAAAGATCAATCAAATGATGCGCTCTATGACCAACCAAATGGACAAAAAATAATGTCCACAAACATTGTTAACGCAACGTTTGTACTATATAAATTTTAGTAAGATAGTATTAGAATTTATTAAATTAAATTGGTTACAACGATCATCTTATATGACTATGTAAAAGTGGCCATATAAGATGGTAAAAAACGAAACACCTTTTTATAAGGAAGACTTCATGTCCAATTATAAAGAGGTGTTTTTTTGTCTTGTTTTAGGATGTGATTGGGGGCACTAATATGGCGCCTGAAGCTACGCACATCCATGCCAAATAGAAGTTCGAATCAATCTATATCTGCATGGAAATTCTGTCTAACTAGTGTCTGGACCCAAGATGATAGACAGCATAAAAAGAGCTATAATCGGCCACACTGCAGACAGAGCCTTGTTCACGTGCTATTTCACCTAAAAGTTGATAAAATGGATTAGTAAAGTCCTTTAGCCAACACAAATATAAACATTTCAAAAGACGCTAAAGCGATGAAGATGCAAACTAAGGAGGCATTGATGCCCCTGATGATATGTCGATATATCTAGAAACAAATAGTGTGATCTATTTAATTTGACATGCAGGAGGAGAGATAAAATGACTAAAAATTTGGAAAAAGCAACCTTTGCAGGTGGCTGCTTTTGGTGTATGGTAGAACCGTTTGATGAACAGCCTGGCATTGAGTCCGTTATATCTGGCTATACCGGTGGGCATGTGGAAAATCCAACCTATGAACAAGTATGCTCGAATACGACTGGGCATCTAGAAGCTGTACAGATCACATTTGACCCGGCAATTTTCCCTTATCAAGACTTAACCGCTTTATTTTGGCAGCAAATCGACCCGACAGACGCTGGTGGACAATTCCATGATCGCGGTGAGTCGTATAAAACCGCCATCTTTTACCATAATGAAGAACAGAGAGAGATAGCGGAGCAATCTAAAAAAGACCTCGCTGACAGCGGCAAATTCCGTAAACCAATCGTTACCAAAATTCTGCCGGCAAAACCTTTTTATGTCGCAGAGGAACACCATCAGCACTATTATAAAACCAATCCATTTCATTACAAAATGTACAAAAAAGGATCAGGAAGACAGCAATTCATTAAAAACACCTGGAAACCTTCTTATGATAAGGACGAATTGAAAGAGAAGCTGACAGAAGAGCAATATTATGTGACACAGGAAAATGGTACGGAACCTCCATTTCAAAATGCGTATTGGAATCAAGATGAGGAAGGTATATATGTCGATATCGTCTCAGGTGAAGTATTGTTTTCCTCCAAGGATAAATTTGCTTCAGACTGCGGTTGGCCAAGTTTTACAAAACCAGTAGCCAATCAGCAAGTGACGGAACATCTCGATCAGACACATGGCATGGTAAGAACGGAAGTCCGTAGTAAAGATGCGGATTCACATTTAGGACATGTGTTTGAAGATGGTCCAAAAGCACAAGGTGGATTGCGATATTGTATCAACTCAGCTGCATTGCGATTTATCCCGAAAGGTGAACTGGAAGAAGCAGGCTATGGAAAATATATGCATCTCTTCCAGTAAGGAACGATAACATAATTATGTAAACAAGGAGAAAGCCGATGATTCATTTAACATGGGAAAACAAATCAACGAACCGGCAGGTAGAGTGCATTTCTAATGAAGCAAAGAAGTATAAAGTAAATAATATGCTAACCGTTGGAAAAATGTATGACGTGATCAACGAAACAGAAGAATTTATTTTTATCAAAGATAATAGTGATCGAGTTGCTGGTTATGTAAAAGAGTATTTTAAATTGGATTAGTTATAGCAGATTGAAAAGACAGTCGTTATTTGACTGTCTTTTTTCATACATATTTATATTGGCTGGCGGGGAATCTATTCATACATCAACGATAAGGAGCAATCGAACATGAAGAAGCACATTTTCCCGGATTTCGCCAGAAGTTATTGGACAGATTCAGTAGATCGTCCCACTTTACCTGCATACGAGACGCCAAAAAGCAAAACAGAGGTTGGAATTGTCGGTGCGGGTCTGACTGGTATCACTGCTGCATATATATTATCTAAAGCTGGATTTAAAGTCTGTCTCCTTGATGCTGCAACCGTATTAAATGGCACAAGCGGACATACAACTGCCAAAATTACCGCTCAGCACGGCCTGATTTATCATGAACTGCAGCAGCATTTCGGTACGGAACAGGCACAACAATATTATAAGGCTAATCAGGAAGCAAAGGATTTTATAGAATCAACGGTTAAAAAAGAACAGATCAACTGTCAATTTCAGGAGGAACCAGCTTTTCTTATTGCAAATGATAAAAAAGAACTTGAAAAACTGCAGCTAGAAGCAGAAGCATATGAGTCTTTAGGGATTACAAGTAAATGGGTCGATCATCCTGATTTCCCTTTCCCGGCTATCGCTGCTTTGTGCATGGATAACCAGGCCATGTTTCATCCTGTTCAGTATGGGCTCGATCTGTTAGAGGCCTGTTTGAACAATGGGGTTGAAGTCTTCGAAAATACAAGAGCAACACATATTGAATACCATGAACATCCTGCGATTGTTACGGATGCTGGCAATCGGCTTTTTTGTAATCATATTATCCAAGCATCTCATTATCCTTTTTATGATGGAGAAGCCTATTATCCCATTCGGATGTATGCGGATCGATCATATTTGATGGCGGCTAAAGTACGACATCCGTTACCAGAAGGAATGTTTTTACATCCCAAAAATCCAGCGCGATCCTATCGACGAGCAGAGATTAACGGTGAAGAACATTTACTGATTGGCGGAGAAAATCATAAAACAGGACAATCAGATGTGGATATGTTCGAGCATATTAAAACATTGGCTGCTGATGCTGACCATTATTTTGGCTTGGAAGCTATTCCATATTATTGGTCTGCACAGGATTACGTGACACTAGATAAATTACCTTATGTAGGTCCTGTTTCCGAGGCACACCCTCAAATTCATGTAGCTACCGGTTTCCGTAAATGGGGGATGACGAATAGTGCGAACGCAGCCAAACTGCTTAGCGATTTAATTATGGAAAAGGAAAATCCAATAGCAACTATGCTTTCCCCTGCACGCTCAGTAAAGGCTGACCCCGGATATCGTAACGTAATTAGTTATAATGCCGATGTTGCAAAGCACCTGGTCAAAGGCAAATTCGGATCGGTGAAGCAGCAAATAAGCGATTTAAACAAAAATGAAGCTTGTGTGACAATGCATAACGGAAAAAGAATCGGGGTATATAAGGACCAGGACGAAAATACTCATGCTGTTGATACAACATGTACCCATCTTGGTTGTGAAGTAGCTTGGAATAATGCGGAAAAGTCATGGGATTGTCCATGTCATGGTTCACGCTATGATTTTAAGGGAGAAGTGCTGAATGGTCCTGCTAAAAAAGCTTTAAGTCCTATTGATTTGTAACATAATCGTAACATAATACGTCTAAATGTAATATAATGCGTTAAACTGTAATATATTGATTGTATATCCATACTCATTTGTTATAATGAAATGGTACTAGTCAAAAAGGGGAATGAAAGCTTCTATGAAATACATCAAATGGTATACATGGGTCGGAATCGGACTCGTGTTTTTTCTTTTAACCATCACACTGGGCAAAATGACGATCTTTGTGAAAGATGTCGCCCATACGGAAGCATTATCCGTCGTGGTTAAAAGTGAACAAATCGATACAGGCATCAGAATGGAAACTGAAACAAAAAAGTCCGATTCCTTTACCTCTGTGAAACAAATTCCCTTTCTACAAATGGAAGAGATAGACATTCCCATTCGTGATTGGGCAACAGACCAGGAAAAACAGTTTTACGAAGAAATGGAAGCCAATGAGACATTATTAAACAAAGGAATTGATGCACATTTTTCAATGGAAACCGACATTGACACACTTAGCGATGACATCATGCAATTTCAGTTGTCATTAACACAATCGGTGGACGGCGAGCATGAGCATAAAATGAAGAAAACCTTTACCTTTGATAAAGAAGCAGCGAAAATACTGTCCTTGGAAGACATGCTCAAAAGCGGAAAGAAATATGAAAAAGGCATGGCAGATGTGATTAAGGAACATAGCGAGCAGAAGCTCGATAAGAAATTGCTGAATGAAAAGCTACAGAATTTGAACGAGATAGCTTGGAGTACTGACGGATCATCCTTTATTTTTTATTTTAATCCAGGGGATGTCTCCCAAAAAAATGAAAAGATTAAGATTCCACTAATGGACTTTTATCATTTTATTATAGATGATTATTATGATCTTTTTATTAATAACGAAATGGATCAGCAAATTAAAGAGATGGAAGCTAAAAAAGAACAGAAAAAACAAGAAGCACTAGCAGCGAAAAAGCAGATTGCTATTACATTTGACGACGGACCACATAGCACAGAAACAGAACGTATTTTAGATGCATTGGATAAGTATGATGCAAAAGCAACCTTTTTTATGCTTAGTAATAACGTAAAAAACAATCCGGACATTGCTCGGAAAGTTGCGGATGAAGGACATGAAGTTGCAAATCATAGTATATCACATGCAAATTTAAAAGCTGTAAATAAGAAACAAGCCAAAAACGAGGTAAAAGAATCAGCAAAAGTTATTGAAGATGTCACTGGTGTGAAACCAAAGTCATTTCGTCCGCCGTATGGTAATTACACAGATGATGTGATGGATTTTGCAGTAGAATCCAACCAGACAATTATTCTCTGGTCGGTTGATACGGAAGACTGGGATGCGAAAAACGCCAAACAGATTCAGCAGCAAGCAGTTGCAAATGCTCGTCCTGGATCGATCATTCTGATGCACGACATCCATAAAACAACGGCAGACGCAGTACCAAAGATTTTGAAACAATTGAAGCAGCAAGGATATGAGTTTGTGACGGTATCCGAAATGCAGGAATTGCTTGGTGATGACGAATACGGACCTTATTACGGCATTTGAATCTATGAAACTAGTAAGTACATAGCACACACAAAAGGGAGAATTGGATCTCTCTTTTGTGTGATCAGTTACTTCTTATAATATATATTATGTAAACTAGGATTAAAGAAAGTACTTTACTTACTCTAATACCTGTTATTTGTTCAAATACATGAAAGTCTAATTCTCTTTCTTGGTCTGAAGTATATATATCATACGTTCCATCCATCATCTTTTTCATTGTCCAACCTTCGCAATCGAACTTTTTAAAAGGAATATCTTCATACATTTCCTTAAATGTATCATATGTTTTAAGTTCGATTACTTGCACTTGCAAAGTATCGTTTTGCTCAGGAATTTTATTAAACTTAATAATATCATCAACTTTTATTTCTTTTCTTTTTTCATCGTTTAAGCGAACCTCAATTTTCTTTTTCCCTTCTTTAATAGCTCTAAGTATTGACCGTATAAACTCATTTGGTGTATCACATTAATTCTCCTTCTCATAAAAACATCTAGGACAATTACTTGAATTAGCCAGTACAAATCATAATAATATTTTGATCAGGATCACTAATCGTAAAGTATGAAAGATCCGAAAAATGTATGATGTCTGCTTCTATTTTGTATCCTAAGCTTTGTACAAATGCAAATGCATTATCGATATCGTCTGTATGAAAATTAAATAAAGGATACTTGGATGGCTGAATGGTCTTTGGGACATCTGACGGGGCTCCGGCATCTAATGTTAATCCAGTATGAGCATTGATCCTAATCTGATGCACTGGTTTAGCAACTTTTGTTATATCCACTTTTTGGCCAAGCAGCTGGCAATACCATTGGACAGACGACTGCAAATCACTGACATGGATAAAGATTGTATTGATTTGGTTTTTGATCGGACTCTTCATTTAATTTGCACACTCCTATATCATCTTATTTTTTCTGTGCCTATGTAGGACAAATTTGACAGAATCTTATACCAAAATTATATGCATGAGCAATTGAAAAGTAAACCTTAAATAAAAAAGTGTCCAATTGGACACTTTTACCTGTTTCTATCGCTTTATTCTTTATACTGTGGTTCCTCCTGCTGCATATACTGCAGACGATTATTCAATTGTTCAACAATCGTTTGTTGTTGTTCTGCCAGCTGTTGATACGTTTGTTTCATATTCTGGTCCTGTGTTTCCAATGCGAAACTTTTTAAGCTTGCTAATGCACTCTCACAACTGGAAATGGTTTGTTGCATCTGTGTGCCTACTGTCATACTCCTTCACCTCCTGCTTATTACTGTTTCCTAATTGCTGCTGAATATGAAAAAAAGTTCTGTACATTTTTCAGTACAGAACTTTTGTTACATCATAATAAAGTATCAATGTTTTGCAGCCTAATTCCTAATTCTTGTAAACCATCTTCAATAGCAGGAATGTTGAACTGAACTTCGGCCTCTTCTAGTACACAGTCAATTGGCAGATCACATTTGATTTCAGCAAGCTGTTTGCTTAAATGAAACATTTCAATATGTTCGGTGAGTTTCGTTTGAATGCCTTTTGTTAATTCATGCTGTGCTGCCAGAATTTGCTCCATAGAATCATATGTCTGTAATAATTTGAGCGCCGTTTTTTCTCCGATGCCTTTAATACCTGGATAATTATCCGCGGAATCACCAGTAAATCCTTTAAATTCAATGATTTGATCCGGTCTTAACCCGCGTTTTTCATGAAAATTGCCTTCATTGAAGACTTCGTAATTCCCGATACCTTTTCGCATAATCGCAATATCAATATTATTCCGCACTAATTGCAGCATATCATAATCACCGGTCTGAATAATGATTTCATGATCCGTATGAAATCTTGTCGCAAGTGATCCAATAATGTCATCTGCTTCAAAATTTTGAATGCCAATGTTCGGAATATCGAATAAATCAACGGTTTCTTTTACCAAATCGAATTGCGGAATCAATTCTTCCGGAGGTGCACCGCGATTAGCTTTATACAGGTCATACACATCAGTTCGAAACGTCTTGCTCCCCATATCCCAGCAGCAAATGACGTGTGTTGGCGCAAAG
>RWZD01000171.1_pt1 | contig 11120 bp, 15 predicted proteins | sample 2187771 | NCBI WGS metagenome assembly RWZD01 (sample SAMN10531866, study PRJNA481165) | viral metagenome | isolation source: viral particles purified by filtration and ultracentrifugation from about... | place: USA: Tennessee
GGGCATACCAAGCAAGACCAGAAATTCACGGTCAAGTAAGGGCATTTCCTGACCTCATTCAGCAGTCAATGTTTGAGTACAACAACAACCTAAAAACTGTTACCGAGTGGCTAAACATCGGTATTGGCGAATATAAAACTGAAAGTATTCGATTTGCCGAATCTGATTTCACGGCGATGGCAGGCGCGAGTTACAAGATATACAAGCCAAAAGAAGTTATCCCGCTTATTAATGAAGGCTTTGAGTTCCCCGATATTGATGGCCAAGAGTTGCCGGGTCCCAATGAGAGCAAAGATATCCCGCAGCAAACAGCAACGGCAAACGAGGTTGTGTCTGGTGAGATAAAGGGTGGTGAGGCTGCGATAAAAATAGTTAAACAAGATGAGTTTGAGTATTTTTTCGAGCTTACAAAGCCGCGCTCTATCTCAATGATAGTGAATGTAAGTTACGACACGCCGCAGGGTTCGGTAACTAAAGATGTGAAAATTGACGCTCAATTAGTTGATGCAAAAGAGAGTGACGATGGTTCATTAATTAACCCTGTTGAGTATTACGAATTCTTCTTTACTAACCTAAGCGGAACTGATTTAGCGCAACTTCCACCTAATGCAGTAGTGAACACAACGAAATTCATTCTGTATGACAATCAGTTTTTAACAGTGGGCCCGTTCTTTTCCCCTGTTGATGGTGACCAAATGTGGATCCACTTACAAGCGCAACTTGGTGGCGGTGATAACTGCAATGCAACTGTCGAAATCTGGAAGATAAATACGGATAACGAGGAAATAGCTGGCACTCGTCAAAGCTTCAATACTGCGCTAAGCGCTAACAATGGTGCACGAGTTTATTACAAAACTGACAAAGTAACGCTTAATTCAGGCCGCGGGCGTTACGCTGTACAGCTTACTCGACGCAATAATAGCAGCGACCAAAGTGTGATGAAAATCGAAAACGCTCACATTGTCCGAGTTCGTGAGAATGTTGTTTTTGAGAATGACACGATAGTTAATGTGTCAGTGAGAGCCACGGAAGCGCCGACGGGAGCAAGAGAGCGGAAATATAACTTATTGGCCACGCGCATGGTTATTTCGTATGACCGAGTATCAAAGCAAGTCGATTACACGCTCAGGCCATCGCGAAGTTTTGCTGATGCAGTTCTGCATACATGGTTAATTACCGCAGGAGAAAGTGAGAGGAACATCGATATTGATGGGTTATATCGAATTTACGATAGCTTACCAGATGAGCGATTAGGATATTTTGATTTCACCTTTGATGATGAGGATATCTCACTCGGTCAGCGCATTGAAACTATCTGTAATGCAGCGAGAGTAACTCCTTATTTCGATAATGCGGTCCTTACATTCTCGCGCGAACAGTCCAGTGAATTCCCAATGACCACGTTCAATCGTTCAAACATCACAGGTAACGATATGAAGATATCGTATGACATGTCGATGCCTAGCGGTTATGACGGGATTGAGCTTGAGTATGTCGAACCAGTTCGCAACAAGAAAGACTATATCCGCTTTCGAGTTGATGAAAACGGCATCACTGAAGGGCTATCTCGCACGCCGAATAAGATTGTTTTGCAAGGGTGCAGGAATCGTTACCAAGCAATGGACAGGGCGCTATTAGAAGCCAACCGACTAATACACCAACGAACAAGCATCAGTCTAACCACGCTTGCAGATGGTGGGAATGTGTACCCTAGCGATATGGTGCTGATAGCTGATACTTACGACTCAAATCAGCAGGCAGGTTACATCACTGAGCGAAACGGGGAGGTATTCACAACCAGCGAAAAGATTAAATTCGACAATGAAATGTGGGTATATCTCACTAACTCGATGGGCTACACAACTCAGAAATTTAAAGCTGAGCCTCGGAATGATACCGAATTCGGCTTTATCGCAAGTATGCCCGATGATATCGAGCTTAATTTCTATGATGGGTACCAGAAGCAATCACCTTCTAGATATGTGATAGCAACATCGGTTGAATTAGAAAACATCAAGTGGGTGATAACCGATAAGCGCCCTCTCGGTGGTGAGTGTTACACAATAACCGCAACCGAATATTTCGACACAAAACCAGACTATAACGCATAACAGCAATCATTAACCAACAAGCCAGCCATTAGAGCTGGCTTTTTTATTGGAAAAAATAAGCATGAGAGAAGTTAAACCAACACAAAAGCCAGTTCCAAGTAGTGATATCAAAGACCTTTTCTTTAACTCAGGATTATTAGATATATGGGCCACATCACTAGAACATAAATACATTGACCGCTTTGGCAATTGTCATTTAACAGCAGCGGGCATGGAGTGGATTTTTAACGAGCTAGTCACCAAGTTTAAAATTGAATCTGAACAAGCATTATTAGCAGCAGGATATGCCCCAGCAGGAACATTCCAAGAAGGAGCTGAAGTCGTTAGCCGAAATGGGACGGTGCTTTGGAAACTGCCTGACGGCGATGGCGACCATTATCGTTGGGACGGCGATTTACCTAAACAAGTCCTAGCAGGTTCAACGCCTCAATCAACGGGCGGCATCGGTAAAGGTGCGTGGGTTAGTGTTGGTGATGCTAGTTTGCGGGGGGATTTACAATCTACTGACGGTGCTAGATTTATAGGTGGCTCTATATGGGTGACAGAAGATATTAATTCAGTAATTGCAAGACTCCCATTCCCGTCAACATCGATTAGAATAATATCCAGAGGAAATGCATTATTTAAAGTTAAGAATGGCACATCAAAATATCCATTAGTTAACCCTCAAATTAATACTAATACGTATATTGAGTTACAGTCAGAAAACGGTGAAATAACTACAACAGGAGCAGGCGCTAAAGACTACGATGACACGTTTATACTAGATCAAGCCATGAGGTATGGAAAAGAAATTAATGCGACGGTAAAAATTGATTGCAAGATGACAATGAGAACGCCGCTTGACGAACACACATATATTCGGCTTCCGACTGATTTCACTATTTATAACGCAAATCCTCGTGTAAATAGAATTTCATTGCGCCCTCAATCTGGCTCTGTTCGTGATTCCGCATTGTGCTTAGAGTCATTCAAAGGGTTGCAAGGTGCTGAGCCTGAGATGTGTTCAGGGACAGTCTGTACCGATGTATACCTTACAATGGACAGCACTGATGGCGGAGAGATTAAAGTCGGTCATTGCCTCATAGGCGGGTTGTTTAGAACAGTATTTACTCGGCCTTACGCGTCAGGGTTCACTCGACATAATATATTACTATGTAGAGCATGGTATTCATCATATAGCGGACTCTTTGGTAGGGCAGGGAAAGGGAGTGGTGTGACTATCGGAAAGCACCCTGATGTAAACCAATCGTGGGATTGCGCAGTCAATGGGATATACATTGATGAGGTTTGGGGGCATACAAACGGGCAGGCAGGAACTTGGTCTGAGGGTGGTAATGAAGATATCGGTTACGGAGTAGGTTTTTATGGAGAAATGTTCTCATTGCATATAGGAAAGGTGCTGGGAGAGCAAAACAAAGGAGCTGGATTTCAGAACAAAATGAAATATGGCGACCTGAAAGTAGATGGCATATATGTAGAAGCTAACACAGGTATAGATTATTATTGCGCTGTAACGGATTCGGCTGGCATATCGTGGCAAACTCCTAATGTATTCCTATCTCAAGGAGGGAAAGTAAAAGTTAAACCTGATGGAAATACATTTGCATCATTAATAGGGTTCCCATTTGTTATTAATAGCAATAGTACGTTTAATTTTGATGGAGTCAGTGGGTCAAGAGTTAGACTATCTAAAGAGACAGAATACTCAGTCAGGAATATCCTAGCTCCAAAGCTTTCTGTTAATTATGAAATAATGGCATCAACAGAGAGTTCACTGAACACGTACGGCGTTCGGTGTGCTGGACCAAATCCTGTAAATTCACTTGAGTTTGCAAACAACTGTGAGTTAGTTTTTATACCATACATGACAACATCATCAACAGATTCATACGTAGTACAGATAACTCGAAACGGTGAAAACCTAGGGACTACAATAGGAAAAAACGGCCCTTTTAATTCATACGAGCCTGTTGTATTAGCTTCATGGTCTGGTTTATATAATTCTATGTATTCATTTAGGGTCATGAAAGATTACAGTGAAACGTGCACTGGTATGTTTATCATTAGAGCTAGGCGTCTTTAGTAAGATGATTTATTTAATTTATTGAAAGCAATAAGAAAAAACTTATAATAATTCGTTATTTCCAAATTGGTTATTTTGCACTATGAAAATAACACTCATTGTATATAATAATAGAATAATGCGCTCATATAAAAGAAGAAAATACAATGATCTGGACTATACAATATCTACGCTTTTTTGCATGTTTTATGGTGGTAATATACCACATAACTAGGAAAGTATACTTAGATGATGGCTCTGGGTATATGTATTTTGGCGATGTAGGTGTGGATATATTCTTTGTTATATCTGGATTTATTATGAGTTACATTTCAAATAAAAAAGAGTCTGATTTTGTTGTTTTTATCAAAAATAGGGTAATAAGGATATATCCTATTTATATAGTTACGCTAATACCATTTATTGCCATTTATATTTTATTTCCTCACTTAGTTAATAGTCATGGTGAGACTCCATCCATAATAAAGTCGATAACCTTATTTCCTTTTATTGACGGTGGATATATTAACATGGTTGCATGGACATTATCATTTGAATTTTATTTTTATTTTATATTTGCAATATCATTGGCAGTTAGTAAGAAGCCCATAGAAGTATCATCATTTATGATAATACTGTTGTTGATTGTAGGTATTATTTTTAATGTTGATTTTATTAATTCTCCAATGATATTAGAGTTTGTTGCTGGAATGTGGGTCTATCAGTTACTTTATGCTAATAAAAAAATGCTTTCAACATGGATGTCTGTATTTATTATAGTGATAGGTGCCTCTTTGATTATTACCCCTATGGATGGTCAAATTATAGGACTTGGGTTTGATAGAATTCTGCATTATGGAATTCCATCAGTTATGATTTTTATTGGTTTTTTAGGTTTAAACAATATAATAGGTGATATAAAATTACTTACATTCCTTGGGAATGCATCTTATTCGATATACTTAACACATATAATTACAATTAATGCTGTTTATTTTATTTATAAGGTTGTTTCACCACAAAGAGAATATTACTTAGCTATGATTTTCGTTGCTTCAGTTTGTTCTGTAATAGTTGGGTGTTTTGTATATCGGTTTATAGAAACCCCGATAATTAATATATTTAAGTCAAAAAATAAAAGATACAGCATAGCATAAATTTAATCGATGTATCATTGCCAATGATTTGTTAAAAGATATTTTATGTCAATATAGCCATCTAACATGATTTTTCTAGGTAAAGGATAGTTGGCTATATATTTCTCTTGTGGAGTTATAATCCAACTTGTTTTAATTTAAATTGTTACACTCATATCCCTGCGGGAATCGCTTACTCAATTCTCTGTAATAAACTAAACGCTCACGAAAGTACTCGCGCAAGTGTTCGGGTTGTTGTCGCTCGATTTCGACGTCAATAACTGGCTTGCCGAGTCTTTCATGATAAGCAACACCGGAGGTGGCTAAATCGACATTCACTTTGTCTTTATCTTCTTTCGGTAGTTTTGCGAGATTATGCATGATGGTTTTCTGCATGGGGATGAATGATCGGAGTATAGCATGGAGGGAAAATCACTGTGACGAGCTGTGCCGAAATTGTGACACAAAAATGAGAGGACAAGCAAAAGGCCAAGCAAAAGGCCAAGCAATTTGGCCTAATCTTTGTATTTTTCTATCAAGGTTGATTCTTTAACTGATAACATACCAGCAATACTCTTCAAATCATCTACGTAGATAGACGCTTCACCACTTTCACACTTTATATATTCAGCTTCGGAAATCGTGAGATTCTTTGCTATTTCTGAAGTTGATATATTTTGTGAGATGCGAAGATTCTTAATATATTCACCAATAGTTTTATTCGACATGTTTTCTATCTTTAGCCTTTTCCGATGACAGATGAAGATACGTTTCAATAAATCTTATCACTTTTTGAATCTTTTGTTCATCAGCGAGTTGCCAATTCTGATTAAGCATAAACTCGTTAATTGAAATGCCTTTGCAATCTACTTCAGTTCTATAAAAAACGTAAATCTTTGACAGCTCAGTGTGAGATGGTTCTCTATTTTCATTGATACAGTTTAGGGCAAGTAAAAGTAGCTGATTGTTGTTCATGTAACCTCCGATTGTGAGGTCGTATGATATGTGAGCATTTGGTGTAGGGATATCAATATTAGTCGGTTTTATATTGAAAACAAATAAAGAGGTGATTGTGACAAAAACGTGCCACAAAAATGATATGAATGGATAAAAATAGACAAAAATAAGCAAATCGCAAAAATGCTGGCTGGCTTGTAGTGCGGCTTTGCTAGCTAAAAATCGTTAATCAATATTTGCACATCCTGTGACTCGTAATCTAAAGTTGAAGTGATTTGGAATTTTGGATGTGTGAAATTAATCGTTTTACATCAGCCAGTTAAAAGTGTTAGATGTGGCTTTTTACTGGCTTCATTCTTCGACTGTGTCGAGATTGTGACATGCTCACTATATTTGGTTAAATGTTGACCGCTAAAGTGTGCGTATTTCTGAACCATTTCTAACGCTTCCCATCCACCCATTTCTTTAAGTACCATCAATGGAGTTCCGCTTTGTGCGTGCCAACTTGCCCACGTGTGTCTGAGGTCGTGAAAAGTGAAATCAGTTATACCAGAATCAGCCAATGCTTGGTAATAGCATTCACGATAATAGTTACTCCTGCGCTTTCCTTCGTTGGCAAATACATAGTCACCATCCTTTTCAATTCCATTTAGAATTTCAATGGCCACATCATTTAGCGGAACCGGTCTAGCTCGTCCTGACTTTGCATTATCAGCCGTTACATGAGCAACTCTTCTAACTAGGTCCACACTTTTCCATTTAAGCGATAATATCTCGCTTTTTCTCATGCCTGTTAAAATAGCAATGGAAACAAAATCCTTCATCCACTTAACTTTAATGTTGGACAGTAGTAGTTCAGCTTCCCACTTTTCTAGCCATCGAACCCTAACAGTGGGCTCTTTCATTCTTGGTATGTAGGATGACTTAGTTAACCATCCCATTTTGTGTGCCAGTGAAAAAGCCCTTAAAACAAAAGAGCGATATCTATTCTTTGTTGCACTTGTTAACTTACGCTTAGTAATAGGGCTATAATCCGGTATTGAATTTGCAATATCATCACTAGTGATTGATGAGAGCTTTTTTCCACCTAAAATAGCGATAAAATACTTAGAGTAGGCTTGTTTAGTTTTAAAGCTTGTTTGCCCTTTGGCATCTTTAAGAGCCAAAATAATTGCATCTTCAAATATCCGATCTGGTTGCTTCTCAAGCTTATCCTGCTGCCACAGGTCATGCTTTAGTTTGTCGTGATATTCTTGTGCTTTTATTTTGTCTGAGGTGCCAGTAGAGCGTCTAATTCTCTCGCCAGTTGGGGTGGATACATCGACCCAATACTTGCTGCCTCTTTTGTATATTGGCATTTGGTTTTCCTCTTACTACCGACCAAAGCCAGCCGATAGACATTATTGTCGTTAAGCTGCGCCTGTTCAAACTTTTTTAGGCTTTCCTTGTTTGCTCTCCATGAGCTACCGACCCTGAACATGTAATATCTAGCAGGGTTTCGGTATACCGTTGAAGATGACAGTCGGATCATCGATGCGTATTCTTTTATTGTATAAAGAGAGTCATCCACTATTAATCTCCTTATCGATAGAGTTGACGTACCAAGTCAACCACATAATAGGTGGGAATTTCTTGTGTTTTTCGCTGAGTGTTAATTGAAACTTTGGAAGGTAATCTTTGAGTATTGCTGTGCTTTGTTTGTCGCTGAGTTTTTTGAGTTGCTTTAATTTGTCCCTGCATTCACGGGCTATCTTTCTGCGTCCATTTTCTAATATCTGCTCATTCATATCCTCTGCCTTTTATTTCTCATTGTTACCATATAAGACTTTTGACAGTTTTGAATTTCGACAGGGTAGATATTCTTTCCTATCTTTATTTTGTGATTAACGATTATTCCTGTTCTATTGTGATTCTTTTTGTGAAATTCTAGCGCTGCATTAATTGCAATTCTTTCTACATCAGATACGTCACCTTTTATTATCAGTTTCATTCTCCGTATCCTTCACCTCGAATTTAATATCAACATCTTTGTTAATTGACATCTTGATGCACGTACTGTCGTAATAAGGGCTAAGTTGGTCACGTTCGCGCTGTAGGTCTATAGAAACATTATTATCGTGGTAATAAAAATATCGGCAACGAAACCAATTATCACCAACCTTAATTACATCATTTGGCTTTAATTCATTTACTGCTTTATTCATTGATTAACTCCAGTTCATCAGGTTTAAAATTAGCCATAGCCCCATATTTATCTTGAACAATGACGCTATGAATATAATTATTATTATTTTCAATTACTGTGAATGTTATATTTTTAAATCTTACTAAGTCGTCACTCTGCTTTACTTTGACTTTATCGCCAATTATGAACTTCACGAATCACCTCTCCACAAACTATCTCAACATCCCGCACTTGCATTATCTGCATAGCACGGCTCTCGCATTCTTGCTGTGTGTATATCACATTATTAACAGGCGTGAGCATTCCGTTAATTGACAGAATCAATATAAAGCCAATTGCTTCCATGATTATTTTCTCTATTGGATTACAGTAATAAACATCCCGCATTGATTGCATTCATATTCATTTGCATCACGACTGTTATCTGTCCATTCATTAGCGCCACATTTACATGTTAGCCAATATTTTTCGAATGTTGGTTTACTCTGTAATTTAAATGGTCTATTTGAAAAATTATTATCTCCATCGCGCATATATGATTGCACGGGGAATTTAATTGTATTTCCATTCCACTTTGAGAATTTGAATATCACTTCAATTTCGAAGCTGTTATTCATTTTTTATTTTCACTCCGTTGCTGATTAATATGTCTTTAACTCGATTTAAAGCATTGTTAAATCCTATTTCATATGCATCTAATATTTCTTGCTCCTCCGGCAATTCAATCTCCAAACTCTCGCGTGATGCTTGCCATGATAACCATGCTTCTCTAGTTACAAGATAATAATAATATCCAAACTGGTCTTTCTTGAGCGGGTCAATATGATTCTGCGGCTTCTTCATAAAATACGCTTCAAATTGCTGCCTTGATTTATCCATTATTCACCTTGCTTTCAATTGCTGCATTCCATCCAAAGATAAAGCCGTTCCAAGTACTCGCGGTAAATAGATTAATGTAATTACCTTCTGAGTCTTTATCCAAGTCAGCGTTTAATTCTTGCGTCATGAATTGTTCGAATATCTGTTGTTTATCCATCACTCCACCTTTTTAAATGTAATCACCCATACCCATTCGTTATTATTCCAGCTATCTTTTCCGTATATTGCATTCCACATCAAAGCAAACTCAGTTGAGTAAGCGTTTTCACATCCTTCGAAACCTTCAGCTTTAGCATCGCTTTCACTGATATCATTTACTTGTTGCAACCAAACATCAGTAATTTCAATTTTCCCTTTGATATTACCGTCCTTGTCTGCAATTTTGATGATGTCGCCAATTTCACCATACGGGCAATCAACACCAACAAAACCATGTCGCCATGCTGCACATACTTGCTCTGACAGTGAATAACCATCTTGCCATGCACCTAACTTGCGTAACCCTTCCTCGGTTACTTTTGGTTGTGGCTCAATCGGTCTGCGTGTCTGCGTTTTCCTGCCATCCATGACAGCTACTAACATGGTATCGTTAAACTTTATTCTGTCTTTCATATATCTATCTCCTGTTTGCATCCTTGCAAATATATCCTTTGGTTACTGTAATAAGCATAGTTGGCATTGGCCTTCGGCAATATCCAACTGGTCTTGCTCATACTCTTCGATTTTTTGGTTGATTGTTTTCCTGCGACACATTCCCTTTGTCGTTGAATCGGGCCGGAGTTCGTGGCGAATATAGTTATTTTCCATTGCTATAATTCGACCAAAATCACTTGGATAAGTATCTCGCAGCATGACTAACCAGAGCCAGTCAAATGAGGGCAGCAAATGCATGAAGATTTACCGGGGTAATACAAGCCAACCTCTTCAACTGCGAGCGACTCCTTTTCACCAATATTCCAATCTACAAGAGGGAAAACTTGCGTCCATTTATGCTCTGGTTTCCATTTATCTGCACGCTGTGGCTCATCGGCATTAATACCAATAACACGTAAAATACTCCCAGTGTGTGAATCAAGCGGCTCTCCTTTACCCTTAACTCCCCATGCTTTATGGCATTCTGGATGATTATTGAAATACTTATCTGCTGTCTCGACTTTGAAGCGAAGTGAGCATGATTTACTGCCAAATGCCGCCGCAGGTAGTGTGTTATTTTTCTCTGCGTTTTCAATAACACTAAGTGGATTTCCATCTTTATCCCACTTACGCAGAACGACTACTTTTGACCATTTTTTCTCATTACACCAACTTCTTAGCCAGCCGATGAAATGGTAGGTGTGTTCGAACTCAGAACCAGTATCACAAAATACAATTTCGTCAGGCTCATAACCTCGCTTGTACATTTCAGCAATGAGCATTGCCGTATCATCACCCATTCCAGCCATTACGACACGGAATGAGGTAGCAAACCATGCCTTATCAAAGGATGGTCTCTCGTTAAATAAAACCATGGTTATTACCTAATTGGTTGATTAAATCACATACGGAAGGGTTAGAAGGGGATATCTGAGTCACCCCAATCCATCGGTGGCTCATTCTGCGTAGCTGGTTGTTGTGGTTGCCCCCATCCACCTTGTTGCTGTGTTTGTTGTGACTGTGGTTTCTTGTCTAGAAACTTCACGATACCATCCATGCCTACAGTGACCTCAGTCGAATATCTATCTTGCCCTGACTGGTCTTGCCATTTTCTAGTTCTGAATTTTCCTTTTACAAAAACTAGCGAACCTTTT
>RWZD01000172.1_pt1 | contig 11060 bp, 11 predicted proteins | sample 2187771 | NCBI WGS metagenome assembly RWZD01 (sample SAMN10531866, study PRJNA481165) | viral metagenome | isolation source: viral particles purified by filtration and ultracentrifugation from about... | place: USA: Tennessee
AGAAAGAATTATTTTGAAGGGCGATGTGCCGAGTCCGCAAAATCCGCCATCCGGCTGTGTGTTCCATACACGCTGTCCTTTTGTAATGGATGCATGTAAACAAATTGTGCCTCCCCTCAAGGAGGTGAGACCTGGCCGATATGTTGCCTGCCATTTGTATGAGTGATGATGTTTTTTAGTAATGTAAGGGGGAAAAAAGGTGAAGAAACGATTCCTTGTATGTTTAGCTGTTATTTTTTTATTATCATTGGTACTAGCTGCTTGTGGCGGTAGTGATAATGATTCCTCAAGTGAAGATGAAGGGCAAGAGACTGGTGAGTCAGCTGGTGGAACGTTAACATATGCCCTAGATGAAGAACCGGAAGGGTTATTTGTTGATGGGTTTGCCGGAAGCATTATAGATTCGAAAATAAACGATATTATTCATGAGGATTTAATCAGCGTCAATGAAAACATGGAATATGAACCGAATATTGCAAAATGGGAAACAGAAGACAATAGAGTATTTAAGTTTACGATGGAGGAAGGCGTTACATGGCATAATGGCGAAGAGCTGACCATGGATGATTGGCTATTTGCGCTAGAAGTGATTGCACACCCTGATTACGAAGGTCCACGCTATAACTATGTAGAAGAAATTGAAGGTGCGGATGCCTATCATAAAGGGGAAGCAGATACGATTGCTGGATTTGAAATCGAGGATGATTACCACGCTACAATTACTTTTAAAGAAGAGAAAATCAATAACCTGGAAAATTTATGGACCAAACCAATGCCGAAAAAAGCATTGGAAGATATTGAGGTTGCCGATATGGAATCTTCCCCTGAAGTACGGGAAACTCCTGTTGGATTAGGGCCATTTAAAGTAAAAGAAATTCAAGCAGGCGAATATGTCAGCTTGGAACGCTTTGATGACTATTGGAAAGGTACTCCGAAGCTGGATGAAATTGTTGTTAAAATTATTGATCCCTCTTTGACGATTGGAGCCTTGCAAAATGGAGAAGTCGACTTTATGGGGATTCGGCCCGATGATGTAGATGAATTAGAGGAAGCGGAACATATCGAATTACTGGAACAGGAAGGACTAGGCTATTCCTATATCGGCTTCCGTTTTGGTCATTATGATAAGGAAGAGGGCACGGCAGTAGCTGATTTTGATAAATTCGATGATAAAAAAGTTCGGCAGGCGCTCTTTTACGCATTGGACCGTGAATCTATCGTTGATTCGTATCTGAATGGAAAAGCAACGATTGTGAACACGCCTGTCCCATCCGTCCATTGGATTGCTGCCGAAGAATCAGAATTGACACAATATGATTTTGATCAAGATAAGGCCAATGAGCTATTGGATGAAGCGGGCTATACAGATACGGACGGAGATGGGTTCAGAGAGGATCCAGATGGGGATGAATTTGTTGTTAAGTTTGGTCACTATGCTGGTCCATCCGCTTTTGAAGGCCGTTCGCAGGCGATTATTCAGAACTGGGAAGATGTTGGAGTAAAAACAGAGTTAGCAACCGGGCAATTGATAGAGTTTAACACATACAATGAAATGAAAGACAATGATGATGAAGCATTGGAGACTTTCTTTGGTTCATGGTCGGTCGGAACGGATCCTGATCCTTCTGGACTTTGGCGAAGCACGGCAGAATGGAACCATGGGCGATGGGTGAATGAGGAATCAGACGAGTTGCTGGATGAAGGCTTGCGTGAAAAGTCATATGAGGAAGCATACCGTAAAAAGGTTTATGTGAAGTGGCAACAGCTCTTCAATGAAGAATTGCCAGCACTTCCATTATGGGAAAACCTTGATTTATATGGTGTAAATGATCGAGTGCAAGGCCTTGTAGTAGATGCAGCAGGACCAAGAGACTTTCATGAATGGTCTGTGGAAGATTAGAACGGATGCTGAAATGAAAGAAGGGAAGTATTTCCGCTTCCCTGATTTTTCTCATTTTCATACTAACTGGAATAACATTCTGACGACAAGGGGTACGGGACATGTTAACCTATATACTTCGAAGGTTCGTTTCGATGGTACCATTATTAATCCTTATCTCTATTTTAGTATTTACGATGGCGAAATTAATGCCTGGGGATCCTTTCTCCGGAGAAATAGACCCAAATAATACGAATCCAGCTTATATAGAAGAAATGCGAGAGTCTTTGGGATATAATGATCCGATTCTTGTTCAATATAAACGATGGGTAACCGATGTGATGCAAGGAGAATTTGGCAAGTCTACTACGTATAAAAAACCAGTGCTAGATGTCATCATCGAAAAACTGCCTAATACGATCTTTCTTGCTGTCACTGCATTGCTTATCACTTATATCTTGGCGTTTGGTCTCGGTATGTATGCTGGAAGAAAACCATATAGTCTAGGGGATCATGCTATTGCCATATTTAATTATGGCGGCATTGCAATCCCGCAATATATTATCGCCATTATCGCTATTTATATTTTTGCATTTAAACTTGGATGGCTGCCTTCGAGTGGTTCCATAAAACCAGGTCTAATGGAAGGCGCATGGGCATTTTGGAGTAGCCGGATCTATCATGTTGTGCTTCCAGCCATCACATTAGGCTTATTTTCTACCGCTTCTTATACACAGTTTCTGCGTAATGATGTGATCCAGAACAGTCAGAAAGATTTTGTACGCAGTGCGCGGGCAAGAGGGACAAGTGAATCTAAAATATATTATAAACATATTCTGAGAAACTCTATTATTCCATTAATCACCTTTCTTGGCTTTGATATTGCTGCATTAATTGGAGGGGCAATTATTACAGAGACGATTTTTACGTATCCGGGAATTGGTCAGCTGTTTATCGACTCTGTTCATAAAAGAGATTATCCAATCGTTATGACATTAACGATGATCTTCTCTTTGCTAACCCTTTTTGGCAACCTGATTGCTGATATTCTCTATGGCATCGTTGATCCGAGAATTCGTTATTAAGGGAAGGGGAATATAGATGAATCTTGAGACAAAATTTGACACAGCGACAGATGCCTTGGATATAAAGAAATTTGATTCTACTTGGACGATTGCCAGAAAAAAGTTTATGAACAATAAAATAGCGATGATCAGCCTGCTGTTTTTAGTGTTGATAATTGCTGTTTCTTTTTTAGGTCCATATCTGTTTACGGAGGATGTCACTAGAATCCATTTAGATCAAGCTAATGAAGAACCTTCCAGTGAAAACTGGTTTGGCACCGATCAAAATGGGCGTGATATTTTTTTAAGGACGATACATGGTGGAAAGGTTTCTTTGACAATTGGCCTTGTCACGATGATTGCAGTCACCATCATTGGCGCTGTCATTGGTGCAGTATCCGCTTATGCTGGTGGGGTGGTGGATGATTTATTCATGCGGTTTACTGATTTTGTGTTGCTCATTCCGTTTATGGTTTTTGTCATCGTCTTAAATGCCATCATGAACGGCTATGAGAAAGTGACTGGGATGTGGAGCTTGATTATCGTTTTTAGCTTGCTTGGCTGGGGCGGGGTGGCACGGATTGTCCGCAGCAAAGTACTGTCTGAGAAAGAAAATGAATATGTCCTTGCGGCAAGATCCATTGGTACAAAGCCTAGGAAAGTAATCGGCAGGCATATCATTCCGAATGTTATGACGGTCATCATTGTACAGGCCACCTTATTGCTGGCGATGTATATTGTCGCGGAAGCTGGCTTGAGCTTTATTGGTGTAGGGGTTCCGCCGAGTATTCCAAGCTGGGGGAATATGCTGATGGAAGCTAGGCAGACAGATGTTCTAAAAAACAAACCATGGATCTGGGTGCCGCCTGCGGTTTGTATTACATTGACTATTCTAACAATCAATTTTGTAGGAGAAGGCTTAAAGGATGCATTTGATCCGAAAACGAATAGATAATGTTCAAAAGCATCGTTCATCAAGCCATGACATAAAGACAAACCACCTATATTACTTTCTAGGTGGTTTTCCTATCTATATTGACTGCCGTATATACCATGTCTTCGTCGACATCAATACATGCCATAGACGCAGACGTGAGATGCAGCAGAATAAAAGAGCAGTCCTACAATCTGCCCTCTAAAAAGAAGGCCTTATTCGCCAGCTGATTGAAGCTCCATCACAATCGGACAATGATCACTACCCATCACAGATGGCGCCGTGATAGACTTTTTTACATGCTCAATCATACGTTCCGAGACTAGGAAATAATCGATCCGCCATCCAATATTGCGTTCTCGCACTGTCTTCATATACGACCACCAAGTGAACAATCCCTCTGTTTCTGGTTCAAAATGACGCAAGGTATCGATAAAACCAGCATCGAGCAAACGCTGAAATTTGGCGCGTTCTTCATCCGTAAATCCAGAGTTGCCTTTATTAGCTTTTGCATTGCGGATATCAATTTCCTGATGGGCGACGTTCAAATCACCGCAGATAATGACTGGTTTTACAGCATCCAGCTCTTGCAGATGATTGAATAGCTCATCCTCCCAAGCGAGCCGCAATTCCAAGCGGGCCAAATCTCGTTGTGAATTTGGCGAATAAAGATTGACGAGAAAAAAATCCTCAAATTCCAGGGTGAGCACTCGTCCCTCCGTTTCTTCTATCCGTTCTCCTAGTCCATATCGAACAGATAGTGGCGTGTGCTTCGTAAAGACAGCTGTTCCGGAATATCCTTTCCGTTCTGCATAATTCCAGTAGCTTTCATACCCTTCCAATGGTAAATCAATTTGTCCTTCCTGCAGTTTGATTTCTTGTACACAAAATATATCGGCATTCAATGACTCGAAATAATCCATAAACCCTTTACGCACACAGGCGCGCAGACCATTTACATTCCAGGAAGCTAGTTTCATGGCGTCATTTCCCCCTTTTATTTATCTCTATCTATCCTAGCAGGTAATGAAGAAAATGCATATTATGAAAGTGAATGTCATACATGCTAGTGTGACAGAAAAAATTGACAATCGTCTTGTATTAATCGTATAATACATTCAATGGTGTATGAGTTGCCTAATACACTGTATGCAGGAGATAGTTTTGAACATTTATTTGCCCTTAGTGTATTAGACAGTTCATACACTAAGGGCGTGAGCAGGCATAACAAAAAATAGGGGCTGGTGAAATGGATTTTAAATTGGATAATCGAACGCCCGTCTATACGCAGGTGATGCAATACTTCAAATCGGAAATTGCGAGTGGTGCGCTGGAGAAGGGAGAAGAAATCCCTTCCAGACGCGAGCTGGCAGCTAAATTGAAGATTAACCCGAATACGGTGCAGCGTGCATATAAAGAAATGGAGGAAGCGGGATTGATTTTTACGGATGGCAATATGCCCAGTAAAGTAACACAAGATGAAGAAGTTATTCGTCAAGTGCGCAATGACTTATTATGTCATGCACTGGATGAGTTTGTCACGACAGTGAAAACCTTGCATATCTCCTTGGAGGAGTTGATCCCGCTGATGGAAGAGCGATTGCAGGAAAAGGAGGGACCCAAAAATGCTTGAAGTAAAAAATATACGTAAATCATTTGGTCGAAAAAAGGTATTGGATGGTGTTTCTTTTACCGCAAATAAAGGAGAAATTACATGTCTGATTGGCATCAATGGAGCTGGGAAAACGACCATATTAAATGCGATGATGAAGCTTACTCCAGTAAAAGGAGAAATCCTGATGGATGGGGAGCAAATCAAAAGGAAAAGTTATGAAAAAATCACGTTTATTCCAGATGCAATGATTATGATGCCGCAGATGAAAGTGAAAGATGCGATGGCATTTATGGATGATTTTTATGACCATTGGAACGAAAAACGTGCTGAAAGCTTGCTGACGTTTTTTCGATTGCAAAAAGAAGATAGGATAGGGCAGTTATCCAAAGGAAATCAGGCGAAAGTGAATCTGTTGCTCGGCTTGGCAATGGATGTGGATTATGTCCTAATGGATGAACCGTTTTCTGGTATTGATATTTTTACGAGAGAAGAAATCGCTAACGTGTTTACCTCCCATTTGATTGAGGACCGAGGAGTGATTGTGACGACCCATGAGATTCATGATATTGAACATTTAATAGATAAAGTTGTTTTATTGGATCAGGGGAAGGTTTCCAAAGAGTTTAATGCGGAAGAAGTTCGAGCCGAGGAAGGGAAATCGATTGTCGATGTCATGAGAGAGGTGTATCAGGCATGAAGCATTACTTGAAGCTAGTTAATTTTGAAGTGAATCGATTTATGAAGATGTATCTTGCACTATTTGCGCTTTTATTTCTTGTACAAACCGTTGTGACGATTGTAACTGCTAATCTGTATCTGACGGAACGAATGCAGATGGAGAAAATGAACGAAACGGAAATGATGGAGCCATTCAGTCTCATTGATTTAACGTATAATCTATGGTTTGTAGTTCCAATAGGGATTTGCGCAGCAGCATTATTGCTCTATATGCTTTTTATCTGGTACCGGGATTGGTTTAGTAAAAATGCCTTTATATACCGCTTGCTGACCTTGCCGAGCCGGCGCATGAATGTCTATTTTGCAAAATTGACCACTACTTTATTGACGACACTTGGCTTGGTTGCTTTCCAGCTTGTTGTTCTTAGCTTTTTGTCGTTTCTTGTGAAATGGCTTGTGCCTGCTACCTACCGTGTAGATGTTTCGCTGATGGAAGTGGTTTTATCTTCGGGCATGCTAGGAACAGTTATCCCGGATAGTGTTGCAGGATTTTTCTTGGCTTATGCAGCGGGGATTGCTTTTGTGATTGTCGTTTTCACCTTTATATTGCTGGAACGGAGTTTTCGTTTAAAAGGAATTGCGATCGGTATTACTTATGTATGTGGGATTATCCTGTTATTGGTGAGCCCGATTTTATTGGAAGCATTCTCGAGTAGTATTTACTTTTATCCGATTGAAATGTTTTGGACTCAACTAGGGTTATGTACACTTGTGGCGGCGGTTTCTTTATGGCTGTCCCATTATTTATTGAACGAGAAAATTATGGTGTAAGGAGGGGTGCTGCATGCGGAGATATTGGAAAACATTGGCATTAATCGGCTTTTTGCTCGTCGTACTTATTTTATTCTATGTTAGGGCGGGATCTTATACGGATAGGCTCCCACAATTTACTTTTCATAAGCTCGAAGGGGATGAGGCGGCTGTAGAACCGTTTATTATTCGCGGAGCTGCTAACTATACAATGTTAGAAACAGAGTTTTTTGAAGTTAAAAATGATGGCACAACATATATGCGAGACGAGCCATTTTTCAAAAAACTTGGAAGCTATGGGTTTTATAGCGATGTAAAAGAGGAGGAACGAGTGAAGCAGTATCGTTCTTTTATGCGAGGAAAATGGGAAATGGAAGCATATTTTGATGAAGATGATGAAATACTTGCTTATGCAGCAGCGGATGATAATCTATTTTCTTTTTCTACGAATGAATTCAGCATTGATGTTTTGGAAAAACAAACTGGAGAAAGAACAACCTTTCAGCTACCAATACCTGAGCATGATGCCTATTGGTATCTAGATGTCATGGGAGTTAAAGTGATCGATGATCAGATGTATTTATTCGTCGAAGCTTCGAGAGATAGTGAAGATGGAGGGAAAGAAGAAAACTTTATTCACCAGTATACAATTGACTTGAAGTCCGAACAAATGACAGAGGAACAACAAATTGCAGCCGTTACATCGGAAAATGATGAAAATGGATATGAGGAGCTTCGGATTCTATTTAATAAAGGAGGAGACGATTTGTCTTTTCTCGTTGTACATGATAAAACATCTTATGGCGTAAGTGATATGGATGCTCTGGAAACAGATGAGCAGAGTATGGAAGAGTCGCATTCCACAATCGAATCCATTCAGCTTCATCATATGACGAAAGGAAAGCAGAAAAGTATTTCGACTAAAGCATTGGAAGGCTATCCGATTTTTTGGATGGATGGGCATGTCTATTTAGCAGAGTTTTCGAAAGAACAGCTGAAAATGATTGATTATGATGTGGAACAGGAAAAAGTAACTGCTTCTGAAGACATTGATATGAAAAGCGATATTCCATTAGCGGGCGATGAGCTGGAGTATCAAGGAGAAGTCGTAAATGGAAAATGGTATATTACAAATTTTCAGGATGGCATGTCTCTAGCTAATGCAGCGGTTATTGATTTGAAAAGTCTGCAAGCAGATTATCTTGGTGAACTGGAAATGACCATTTCGGATAACGATGAGCAACGTGCTAAAATGTATTTGGAAAATATGTACTTTGACAGTGTCGATGTGCAGGGAAATAAGTAATCAAATGGCTGAACAGGCTCAAGACTGTTCAGCTATTTCTTTATAAATACGATGGAGGCGATCATGGAGCTTCCTTGTTTCCACAAACCTGGCTTCCCGAATATATTCTTTGCCATCGACAAAAAACAGAATGACAGGCGCGGTAAATATGTTATATTCTCCGGCAATAGCGGGCACTTCGCTAGCGTCGATTTGATAGGCATTGATAGCGGGGAAGTCACCCAGCAGCTGTGCGATTTGTGGTAAAAGTCCTTGACAGACACTGCAATTTGGTTGCGTAATATACAGTAATGTCATGCGTGAGGCACTGATTTTTTCTTTTGTTTCTTCTAAGCTTGAAAGGGTAGTAAACATGGGGAAAGCCTCCTTTCTTTCATCATAACTTAAACGATGAAAGAAGACATGACAGATGCTCATATTAGACATGACAAACAGGCTGTGCGGAGAAAGCACAGCCTGTTCTAGCAGCTCAGATAACGCTGCTGCGATAAAGTGGTAATGTCTTGCCAATGTTAGAAAGGACGACTGCTGTTGTTTGCTAGATAGCTGATTAATGAAGCGGTGTGATTGGATCCAAGCAGCTGATGCCGCAGAAGCAATCGAGATCGACTGTAATACATACACCAGTATGACGGAAGTTCTCAATCCGATGATTGCCGAAATAGTCACAGACCTTACCTTTGCAACCGCCGTGATGGTAGCTGTCTTCCACTCCATCAAAATGACCTTCGCCATCCCCTTTTCCATGGTGATGATGGTGGACCGGCATCAATAGTTCCAGCTGCACACAGCTGTCAGAGCCTCTTGCAAATCCACGTACTTTAAAGACCGGTGATTCGACACATTCGAAATGTCCGCGTCTGCCTCTGCCGTCTCCACGGCCACAGAATCCGGAACCGAAGAAAGTGCTGCAGCTATCTTTACAGACAAGCATAAACGGAATCGTAGTATATCTGGAAGGTCTTCTGTCCCGGGATGGGGATAATAAGTCCTCGATGGATCGCTCACAGCTCGTGCTGCATCCATGCCCATGATCTCTTGATGCTTCCCGCTGGGCATCCAAAATACGTCTCACCGTATCCTTGACACACCCTCTGCCTCTATTGCTGCCTCTGCGGTCATAATCTTCTCGTTGACAACCCATTCTTTAACAACTCCTTTGCATTATTCACTACATTAATACTATATGTATCTGTGTATGCGCGGGCTGTATGATTGTCTTGGGTTCGGGGAAATATGCATTTGTCCTAAAAGAGCGATTGTTTTCAGCGGACAAAGGTATTAGAAATGGTAGAAATAATGATGAATAAGAGGAGTCTTGTTTTGAATACTATTGTATGGTATGCGCTTTCACATTATAATGGTAGGGGAAATAAAGAATATGTGTTGGTGCTGGATGTGTCAAAACATGTTCTTTTTGTGTGTAGCAGGAAGCTGATCACGCAGGTTTCTATGGCAAGGGAAATAGCTGCCAATTCAAGCATAGAAGGATGGATTTGGCTTTTCACAGATGAATAATCCGTAAAAGTCCGAATGATTGAACGACCAATCAGCGGAGGAGAAAAAGCGTCCTCCGATTGAAGCTTCCCTTTTCTTAGAAAGAAGACAAGCTTGTTTCATTTGTACTGGCTTTCGTAGCCATCAAAACGATGTAAGGAGTAACAAGAACGGCAACAAAATTACTTTAAAGGGAAGGAATGTGATGAATATGGTCAAAACGTATCTGCTAGGGGTGCTATATGGTGATGGGATTGGGAAGGAAGTAGTCGAGGCGACCCTTGACGTTGTACATAGTTTATCCAAAGCAGAGCCTGAGGTGAATCTGGATTTGGAAATAGTGCCGATGGGACAGACAGCAATTACGGCATATGGGCATCCGCTCCCGGAAGCAACAAAAGCCACATTAAACGAGAAGGAAGGTTGGATTATGGGGCCGCATGATTCTGCGGCTTATCCAGCAGTTTTTCAGGAGGAACGCAATCCGAGCGGTGAACTGCGTCATTATTTTGATCTATTTGCCAATATTCGACCTGCCAAGTCGATTCTTGGTTTGCCAAGTATCGCGGCAGATGCAGATGTCGTCATCTATCGGGAAAATACAGAAGGTTATTATCCTGACCGCAATATGCATAAGGGGATGGGGGAGTGGATGGTTACCCCGGATGTTGCCGTCTCTACAGGCGTTTTTACGAGAAAAGCGATTGAACGGATTGCCAGAGCCGCTTTTACAGCTGCCATGGACAGAAGAAAAAAGCTGACGATCGTTCATAAAGCAAATGTGATCCGGCTAGGGACAGGATTGTTTAAACAATCCTGTCTCGACGTGGCGGAGGATTTTCCGGAAGTAACAGTGGATGATTTTCATGTGGATGCGATGGCAGCCCATCTTGTTCGTGATATGACACGCTTTGATGTGATTGTAACGGAAAATATGTTTGGTGATATTTTATCCGATTTAACAGGCGAGCTTGTCGGCAGTCTCGGTATGGCACCGGCAATTAATGCGAATGAGACACAGGCGATGGCCCAAGCGGTGCATGGTTCTGCACCAGATATAGCTGGAAAAGGACTAGCAAATCCAACAGGTATGATGCTCTCAACGGCTATGCTGTTTGACTGGCTTGGTAAAAAAACGCAGGATGAAGCGCTTATCCGTATAGGGGCGCGCATGGAAGCAGCAGTGCTGACAACTTTGGGACAGGGAGTGCGGACAAGAGACCTGGGCGGACATGCTTCGACAGCAGATTTTACTGGTGCCGTGCAGGAGAAGTTAT
>RWZD01000173.1_pt1 | contig 10958 bp, 9 predicted proteins | sample 2187771 | NCBI WGS metagenome assembly RWZD01 (sample SAMN10531866, study PRJNA481165) | viral metagenome | isolation source: viral particles purified by filtration and ultracentrifugation from about... | place: USA: Tennessee
CGAGGCTATTAGAAAACACGAACAAATAAAACAGGAAATTTATGCTGAAACAGGCTATCAATCTGATCAAAATAATTTATTAGATACGCAAAACGCAAAACTTAAAGGAAGTAACAGAGAACTCGGGGCAGTAAGTGTGAACATGGGCAAGTCAACTAAGGCACAAGAAGGTACTAATAAAAAGATAGATCAAGGTACTACTAAAGCTAAAGGTATGAATACAGAACTAGATAAAGATATTTCGAAAAAGGTAGATGTTAACCCGTCTCCATCTGTTTCAGCTCTTAATAGAGATTTAAGTAGTTCAGTATCTAAAGAGGTCAGATTATACGCAAATAGTGGAGGGCTTTCGAACGCTATATCTAGTTTTAGTCGACCTAGTCGATATAGACATGGTGGAGGTATTGCCGGTGATGATGGGTCGACTGGTGTATCTGGATACAGAGCTAGATTACCTGATTTGCGTGATAGTATTCGTGGAGAGAGTCAACGAAATCCTCGTTTACACAATGAAATCGATGTTAGATTACTACGAAATGAAATGGTTTTAACTGAAGGTCAACAGGCGAATCTTTGGAAAATGATAGAACAAAATACCAATTTAGGTGGACAAGATGATCAATTATTTAAAGAAATTTTAAGTGCAATATTGAGTCAAAACGATATTCTAACTAATCTGCTGCAAAAAGACTCAACCGCAGTTGTCTCTTTTGAACCCTTATATAAACAAGTTAAAAAAAGATTTAATGAAGATCAATTTAGTATTCGGAAACAGAAGGGGAGGTAATAAAGGTGTTTTTTGATGATATTGAAAAAGATTATCTAATAGTTCGTAGTAAATACAGGCCTTTTAATGCCCCTCTAGAAAGAAGTGCTAACAGTATTGATAATAGACTTTTGAAAACTGATCTAGGCACCCGTATATTACCTGTTTCTCTCCATTTGGAATATAGTAATTTCTCGGAATTTGAACGGTTGAAGGAAGACATGGGACAATGGCTAATACACGAAGAGCCTAAAAAGTTACGATTCACAGACGATCCGGACCGCTTTTATTGGGCGGCATTGACTGGAAACATGGAGTATGATAATGCTTTACCTACATCAGCAGATGTGGTTGTCAATTTTATGTGTGGCTACAAGTATTCTGATGATAGAGAAATTGTGGCAGAAGGAAATCACATAATTTACGGTCACAAATCAACCACATGGAAAACTCAAACTATCTTTACTGAGGCAGCTACATCCTACGAATTTAAGTTTTATCGAGCCGGACACGACACATCATTACGCAACATAAACGTAATAAAGATAAATTATCAATTCACGGTCGGTGACACGTTAGTCATCGACTTTTCTCGTCGTGCTGTATTACTTAATGATAATGATATTACTAACTCATTGGTCATTTTACAGTCTAATTTTATGGAGCTTCCTGTTGGAGAGGTAATATTTGAAGCGTCAGAGGAAACAGAAGTATTTTACAACGAAAGATACTACTAAACGTCGGATAAGGAAAGGAGGATAATATGGCTAATTATAATGGATTTGAGTATGAGATAATAGACGATGAAGTTACGATTACAGGTTACACAGGGACGACGGAAAATATTGTAATTCCGGATTTTATCGACGGTTATCCTGTGACGATTATCGGCGAAAGGTCCTTCTTAAATTATTATCGGTCTTCTTTAGTTTTACCTAACCAATTAAAAAGGATAGAGTTGGGGGCGTTTATTGGGGACAACGGGGAACTTACGGAACTTATTATCCCTAAGTCGGTAGAATATATCGGAGATAGTGCGTTTCATTTTAACATATTAAGGGACGTCTACGTATATAACTCGGATACTGTTATTAGAACAATGGCGTTAGGTGATTTTAGGGATGCTGTCCTCCATGGATTTCGAGGTTCTACAGCCTATGATTACGCCGTGGAATACGGAATGGGGTTTATTCCTATCCCATTGGAAGCTGTTAGAGTTATTAATCCGATGGACATGGAATTTGAATATTCAACAAATATGGACTTGAGAGAACTTCTGCCCGAGTATGTACATGTAGAGTTAAACAATGGCGAAATCGAAAAAGTGGGAGTTGACTGGCAAGTTCCAGCTAATCCGAGTCCGAGGAATTATACTCTCCCCGGGATGTTATCGTTATTTGGCGATATATCAAACCCGAATCGATTATCTACGTATATTCGAGTGAGTATCATTCAACATAGCGTTACATCTATCGAATCAGTCGATAATATTATCGTCCAGTACGACGAACAACCCGAATTACCGCAATCTATCGAAGTATCGCTAGACAATGACGAAACAATATCGGTGGAGGTATCGTGGGATTTATCGGAATTTGACAACCATACTCGTGGTGTGTACGAGATACAAGGTACGTTACAATTACCCGATAAATACGCTAATCCAGATAATTTACAACCTAGCATATCTGTTACACTCGACAAACGTTATATCGTATCTTTTGAAGCTATACCAGATGCAACAATCGACCATAAAGACATAAACGATTTCGATGTAGAAACATCTATCATAGCTACACTCGATAACAATGACACAATAGACATCCCGATTTCATTTACTAGGTGGGATGGCTTTAACGAAGAAACAACATACGGTAATATTTACGATTACAGACTAAATAATCCACCAAGCATCGATAACCCCGATGAATTAACAGGGAAATTTACATTGACGGTCAACAAACGATACATTACATCAGTAAGCCCGATTGAAGCTGATTCAGTTGAATTTGGCACAGGTTATCAATCATTGCCTATGCCTTCGCTTATAGAAGTTGATTATAACGATGATACGAGTGGTTATTTATCGATCAAATGGGATATGGGCACACCAACATATGAGTCATTAAATCCGCAAGATTATACGTTTACAGGATCGTTAATTATTAATGATGATGTCACCTATAATCGGGATAATTTAACCGCAGAAATGGTCATTACATTAAATGAGAAAGTACCGAAGTCTGAGAAGCCTGCAATGTCGAAGGAAATTTATATTTTCGATAGTAACGATAAATTTCAATCAATACTATCACGCGATAATGGGTTGATCGATACTTACTTTAATGACTTTCAAAATGAAGTAATCAACGAAGCGTTTGTTATTCATGTTAATGTTGATAAGTTTAATTTAAAGACGGTAATTGACGATCAGAATATATCTCAAGTGGCTGGCTCATTTGTTGGAGCGCTTGGTACTAAAACCATTGATAATCCTACGCCTGTAAGTTTGATAACAGAGGAAAACCAATTAGCATTTTACGACCGTGAAGGCGAATTGCGATTAATGCGTATCAAAGAAATATATGAAAAAACAGCGAATAATGAAAATATCCTACGCGCTGTTTGTGAACCGTCTTGGTTAGAATTATATGATCATTTTATTGAAGATAGGCGTATTGAAAACGGAACAGCTCAAACTGCTTTAAATCGTGCATTAGATGGGTCACGTTATATCGGTGAAGTTACTGTTCAATTAGATAGAGAAACAGACAATTTCTATTGGATTAACGGTGTTGAAGCTGTCTTTAAGATACTTGAAACGTGGGGCGGCGCATTAAAAGATACCATAAAAATAAACGATAAAAACGAAATTACCGAACGTAAATTATGGATTATGGCAAGACGTGGGTCTGATAATGGACTAATCGTTGAGCCGGACCATAACGCTGAATCAATCGCTAGAGATACGTTATCTTATCCTAAAACAGCGTTATGGGGACAAGGCTCATCTTTAGAAATAGAGGATGAAGACGGAGAATTAACAGGCGGTCATACTCGTTATATTACGTTTGAGGACGTTGAGTGGAGTATTGCAAACGGTGATCCAGCCGATAAACCTCTTGGGCAAAAGTGGATAGGCGATGAGCAAGCACTAGCTAGATATGGATATTTAGAAGATGACGGCAGTCGCAGACATCGTGAAGGACATTTCAGTAATCAAGACTACGAAACACCCGAAGAATTACTGTGGGCAACGTGGCAAGCGTTACAGGAAGAACAACTAAAAGACATATCACATGAAGCGAAAATAATCGAAGGGGATAAACCCGTCAATTTAGGCGATACAGTTACGATACTGAATCGCGAATATAGTAAGCCTATCGAACTCCAATCACAAATTGTCGGACTAGGTTATGACATTTTAGAAGATGATGAAATCGACATAACCGTCGGTAGATATATCGATATGTCTGATCCTTTTGGCGACGAACTCGACAAAATTAAAGACGATATAAAAAACGTTTCTAATCGTCCTAATCGAGTAACGGAAAATAGTTACGCTAATATTAAACCGCATCGTCCGTTTAATGTCGAAGCACATGGCGGTTATCGTCAGATTCAGATTTACTGGACGTTTACAGACGAACTCTACGTTAAGCATTATGAAATATACGGTAGTCAAATTAGCGACTTTGTACCGTCCGAGCAAAACTTGCTATGGAAAGGTAATGTGTCCGCATTTGCTCATGACGTTGAAATGGACGAGATGTGGTACTACTACGTTCGTGCTGTTAACTATCATGGTACACCTTCGGATTACAGCGACAGGGTACAAGCTAACTCCATGCGTGATGTATCACCAGACATAATGTTTGGCTCGATAAAAGCGGAGCAATTAGAGGATTATCTCGATTTGGCTGGAAAGTTAGACGAAGGTACGCTCGATTGGATAAACGAAGGTGTTTACGGTTACGTCGAAGAATTGGAAGAAGGAATCATTGCAGACGTAAATGAGACGATTGGAACTGTTGAAAATAGAGTGGCACACCTAATTGAGCGTGCAGATGGCACTGACGAACTCATAAACGCTCATGAAGTGCTGATACAGGAAAACGCTGATTCGATAGTAAATCGAGTAACGCATGAAGAATTAAATACCGTTGAAAGTACATTTAATCTGTCCATTAGTGAAGTTAATCAACGAGCGGATAGTATTACTCAACGAGTGGAACAGACGAATACACGTATAGATAACATCGACTTGGGCGGTACTAACTTTATTACCCATTTACCGGATAATTGGGAGCAGGGTTGGATTGGTAATGCCGGAGGAAATTCTAGTAGTGCTACTGCTATTAGATTAAAAGAATATTACAAGGCAGACCCTAACACTACGTACACTCTAACAGCTTATGGCGACTACTTAGTGAGGTATAGAGGGTATGATGCAGGTAAGAATCTTATACAGACAGTAACATCAGAAGCAATTGGCGGCGAGACTTTTGTATCTCATAGTAATACCCGTTATTTTCGCGTTTACATTAGTACAACTAACAGTACCGGAGAATCGATTATACCGGATGATATATCTAACTTACGAGTCAAGTTATCTTTAGGCGAGGAACAAACGGGTTGGACTCCAAACCTAGATGATACAGGCGAATTAGTGTCGCAAGTCCAGACGTATGTGTCCGAATTCGAACAACGGGCAGATAGCATCGAGTTATCAGTTGCGAAGGTTTCCGCCAATTTAGAGGACGGCATGCAGGATTTAAAAGTTAACGCAATAGCGTATATCAACATCACGCCTGGCGATATAAAAATCGGTGGGGATAAGGTATCTATCACGGGCGAAACGTTTATCGAAAACGGAGTAATCGGAACAGCTGCAATAGCGAATCTAGCGGTTAGTAAAGCGCACCTTAAAAACGCTATTATTGACGATGTGCATATTAATAATATGAGCGGTCGAAAGATTATCGCTGGCACTGTTACAGCGGATGCAATGAACGTAAGTAGTTTACAGGCAATTTCCGGTAACATGGGGACGCTATCCACAGGTATATTACGTTCGAGCAACAATAATATGGAACTTAACCTTAACCGTGGTACTTTACGTATGAGTAACGCTTATTTTACGTTGGGTAACGGAGCAATTATCGAATTTACATCAACCGGTAATAAAATTCGTTTCAGTTCGACTGATGACGGTATTACTCGAACGAGTGGTATGGGTGTAGGACGTGGTGTATCAGGTAGACCAATTGCTTACGTAGGCACAACGGGAGCGAGTGATTTAAGCGCTTTGCATCAGTATTTCAGTGGTTTTATTGGAGTAACGACAAAAAGTATCGATGAAGGTTCAGGAAACCAAATTGCAGGAAGGCGTGCGCTTTTCGTTAATACTGCCACAAATTGGAACAGAGGTTTGACGCTTGATTGGCATGGTAATCCTTCCATTACGCCTATTAACGGAGGTTCTTATGAATATACGCTAGGCACCGCCGCTAATAAGTTCCACAGAATTTATGTTGATTCTTTACGAACTAATAACACGTTTACTATCGGGGATTCTTACGGTAACGGAGGATTCTTGTTTACAACAGACTGGAACCAAGACTCTAGCAATAGCGTAACAAACTTAGTTTTTAGGGGTCGGAATTATGGTTCGAGTAGCGGTGCTTACAGGTATAACTTAGGTGCCAGTAATGCTCCTTTTTCTTTCGGGTATATCGGTTCTGTTTACGCCGATTATTTACGTGGAGAATTACAAGGTAGTTCAGCAAAAAAATTCAAGAAAAACATCATGGATATGAACATTGACGACAGCTTAGAATTTATTAGAAATACGGACGTTAAAATGTTTGATTGGAAGGATACAAAAGATGGTGATTTATCCAAGAAACAAGTAGGGTTTATCATAGATTACTTAAACCTAAAAAATGATTATTTAGTTAAATCAGATAGCGAAACTATCAAAAAGGATAATATCATCTTTATGCATCAGCAAGTTATACAGCTAAACGACAAGAGATTGACAAAAACAGAAAAAGAAATACAACGATTAAAAGAGCGCATAAAAGATTTAGAAAAGGCGGTAGCGTGATGCTATCGTCTTTTTTAGGAGGATATAAATGAAAATTAAAAACAAAGATTTAGCAAACGTGATTAACTTATTAGATACTATCCCAGTAAAAGGATTGAAGTCAATTCACAGAACAGCCATTTCCGAAAGGCTGAAAGACAAGCACGAAAAACTTGTCAAAGCGCAAGAACAACTTCGTGAAGAATATAAAGATGATGTCAAAGGATTCAAAACCGAAATGGAAAAGCTATTAGATCAAAATAATACGATTGATGACACAGATAGCAAAGTCGAAATAGAATCGCTTAAATCAACGTTAAAGCCGTTAGTAGCAGAGGATAGTGAGTACGAATTTAAAGACGGAGATGCGATCGGTATTGCTGTTTTATACACAGCGTTAAATCTTGGAGGTGAGTAATATGGTAAAAGGACGATTACCACGTGAATCCAACCCTTTACAAAATCAACCACGGGGTTATGCACCGTCTTTCGATACGACCGGTGAAGAAGATTATGAACGGGTGAGTCCGAAAGACCCATGGCCATCCGCTAATTACGCTTTACACGGAAATATATGGTTGCCAGTGAGCGAAAATAATCCAATGCCTACTCAACTATATGGGAGTATAGTGGAGGAAGTAATTATAGGAGATGATGAAATAATCTCCGCAGGATCATCGGTGAGTTTTTGGTTAAACGCCGTCTATAATTCTTTTAGTTTGCATGTTCGGGTGCATGAAAAACCCAACGAACCTTGGTCAGTAGCGTACTCCCCTAGTACAACGGCAACAACTGCCGCAACAGGAGGAAGAATAGACCTATTCAGTTCTGATGGCTTTAGTGTGACAGGTGGTGTAGGAATATACTCAAGTGCTTTTTCTGATATTAAATATAACATGGGAGAAATGATTTTTATAAGGTTTTATAACGACTCAGAAGTTGATAATAGGTTTACTGTTGTCCTCACAAACATAAATAAGTAGGAGGTTGCTATTTAAAATGGTATTTAAAGACTTAAAAAATAAAGACGGTGAGACCCCACAACCGTTTGCATCAAAAAATAAAGATGGCAGTTGGAACGAAGGGCATATTTCGATCGACTTTTTAAATAATCATTTCGGACATTTAGAAACTGCAGAAGAAATGGTAAACGCAACAGACTCAGAAGGTTTAAAACTGTATTTTGATTGGTTAAAACAAAAAGGCATACTCAACTAACTGTTGTCTAATGTCGAATACCAAAGTTTCATATTTTACTAATCTATAGGAGGTGGTTCAATGGCTGGCGATAAAATAACTATAACGAATATATCACCTATCGAACATAATGGAGTTGTCCAATCTTATCGCGTTCGATTTTCGAGGACTTCTCGGCTTGGTACAGAAAGCGATGTTTACATTTACGACGCTTCAACATCCGGAAGTAGCACGTCCTCTAAGTTTGTACCATTAATCGATATCGAAGCGATTAAGGACATTATTTACGAGCAGATAAAAAAAGATTTGGTAAACGGTGATGTAGATCACGAAGAAGACGCTGAATAGGCGTATTTTTTATGGGGAAATACGAGATAGTCCAACTCAAAATAGGACAAGGAGATGAAAATATAATGATTGAAGGTGTTAATTTGGAACATTTAGAAGCAGCAAGATTTTTCTTGTTTGGTGACGTAAAGTTTCTGCATTTGCTGATATTGCTTATGGCATTAGATATAGTGACGGGGTTAACTAAGGCATGGAAAGAAAAGAATCTATGGTCAAGAAAATCAATGTTTGGATTTGCTCGTAAAGTTATGGTTTTTGTTGTAATTATATTAGCTAACGTGGTCGATCAAATATTAGGTTTAGGTGGGGCAGTCACTTATGGGGCTGTCATTTTTTATATCGTAAATGAGGGATTATCTATCATTGAAAACCTAGCCAAACTTGACGTTTTGGTTCCGAAAGATTTAGCAGAAAAGCTTAAAGGCATTGATAACAGTAGCGATACTTTGCCAGATGAAATACGAAAAGAATTTAGCACTAGAGAGGAAGATCAATAATGGCTAACATCATTGACAGAAGAGGTAAATCAATGGGTGGTGGCGATAAGAGATCGATTAGTAGCATACAAAATATCGCAATCCACTACAGTGCAACCGCAACAGGAAATACATCAGCATTTGAAAACTTTTGGAAGAACACACATGGATGGAATACAGGTGGTTATCACGAGGTTGTCCTACTAAATGGTGATGTCGAATTAAACTATAACGCTGATACCATTAGTAATGGTGTAGGCGGTCAAAACACACGTATGTATAACATTTGTTATGTTGGAGCTGGTGTGCCTAATTCAGCACAAATGAAAACACTAATAGAACGAGTGAATGATAATCTTAATCGATTTGGTTTATCTGCAAATGCAGTAAAAGGGCATCGAGAGTTTAGTGGTCAATCAACTAATTGTCCAGGACTAAACATGAACGATTTTAGAAAGTCATTGGGTGGTGCATCTACCGTTAAACCTAGTAAGCCAACAGTTAAACCTACCACCACTAAAAAGACCATCTCACAAATGGCATCTGAGGTTATTGCTGGTAAACATGGTAGTGGACATGCTAATCGTCGTAAGTCATTAGGTATTAGTGATGCACAATATCAAAAAGTGCGAGCAGAGGTAAATAAGCGTTCAGGTACATCTACACCTAAACCAAGCGGTAAATCAATTGCACAGATGGCGCAAGAGGTCATTGATGGTAAACACGGGAATGGAAATGACGCAAGACGTAAATCGCTTGGAATCAGTCAATCGCAATATAATAAAGTAAGGGCAGAAGTGAACAATCGCCTTGGCGGTGGATCGACTTCTAAACCTGCTCAATCCGTTAGTCAAATGGCCACCCGTATCATTAATGATAAAAATGCACCGACTGGCCATGAAGCAAGGCGCAAGTGGTTAGGTGTGGACAATGCCACTTATCAAAAAGTGCGTGCAGAAGTTAATAGACGATTGTAAATAAAAAATAGCCCCTAGCTTTGGGGCTCTTTTTGAATAAGGAGGTTAAAACTTACTTGGAATAATCACTCGAGTAATTACTAATCAGTATATGTCGATGTGTATTATGGGGTGTAGGTCTTTGATATAGTATATCTTTACTGTAAACTTGAATAAATGATTTATAGTTGATTATATTAATAATATATCGTAATGCTCAAGCCACTAAAATCCGATGGTGAAGGAAAGTGGCTGTTTTGCCTACAAGCCTAATGGAGGACTTGCATACATTGTGTATGAGTGGGGTTTTATTTAGTTAGAGGGCTTAACTGCCCTCTTTATCTTTGAGTAAATAACGTCTTGTTATTTTATGCAATCCTAATGCATCATGCCAATAATTGATACAGTTAATACATGCTTCATTATCCCCTATAAAACCCATCGCCTTATTAGTATCACAATACTTACATTTCATCTTATCTACTCCCGTATAGTCGTTAGTAGATACATCGTCAATATTTTATTTACTTGAAGCATTTTAGATTATTTTTCCACTTGATATAGAACGCTCGTTCCCTTATAATGAAATTTAAGGAGGGAACAAATGTGCGTATTGAATTAATGAAGTGCGTAAAGCGTAGCTCAACAATCAGAATCATGTATATGGATGATAGTGGTAATGTAACGAAAAGAACTGTCAGAGTGCTTAATTTGAACAGCAGTACATTTAAAGCATTCTGTTATTTGCGTGGATCACGTCGCACTTTTAAGATAGATAATTTATTAGCTGTTGTTTCCGTAAATAACGAAAGGGCGGTTGTGTAGTGATACATGAACGTGGTACGAAAAAGTGGACATCAATTATGTTGCCGGAACAAATAGAGATGCTGGAGCAATTGGACAGGGAGCAAGATAGAAAAGAAAAACCGATATTAGATGAACAGCAAATAGAGGAAAATAGTTTTAAATTAAGAGGGGTTTTAGAATATAAATTAGATGTTAAAATAACTTATTTTGTGGACCATGATTTTAAAGATATAGAAGGTTCAGTTAAAAGCATAAGAAATAATATGATATATATAGAAGGAACAGTAATTAACTTTGATGATATTATAGGAGTGGAGTTT
>RWZD01000174.1_pt1 | contig 10933 bp, 12 predicted proteins | sample 2187771 | NCBI WGS metagenome assembly RWZD01 (sample SAMN10531866, study PRJNA481165) | viral metagenome | isolation source: viral particles purified by filtration and ultracentrifugation from about... | place: USA: Tennessee
ATTTTTTAATGTTTGCGCATCATACCAATGCAATAAAAAGGCAATAAACAAAAGGCTTCCTGAAAGCCAGACAACATGTATCTGTTTGAATCTATTCATGCAACATCTCCCTTTCCTATTTTCACATTGGAAGGGAGCGTACCTTTAGGACCCTCCCTTCTATCGAATATGGACCAGTTCATTTTCCTATCACGATATTTTTCTAGAGGTGACTGGATATCCGAGTTTTTCGATTATTACCGCGATGTTGTCTGCTGTAATAACTGTTTCATCAAACTTTGCTTTAACTTTACCTGAGTTAAACAACACACGCGCCTCTTCTACTCCTGCTGTTTTGTTCAGTTTCCCTTCTATCCTTTTAATACAAGATGGACAACTTAATGGCTTCAGACGCAATTCGATGTTTCGCATGTATATCTTCTCCTTTGTCTTATTCTATCTCTAGTATAGGATGGATTGACCTGTCTTTCCTTGACGTAGATCAATTTTTTAAGTATTCAAAGCTATGACAGGTATTTATTATAAAGTTGGAGGATTAGAAAGGGAGAAAGCACGAGAATCATGCTGGTGCTTTCACTTTGCTTACTATTTGTTTATAAGTCTCGAGTAAAGGGAAGGTTTGCAATGAAACAATTAAATAGTCAATGGATGTGACAAAGACGAAAATTATTCTTTATTAATATATAAATGAGTTATACTTATGATATATGGGAGGGTTTTACTGTGGACAAAGAATGCAGCATTCATGTATCGCAATTATGTGTTTCGAAAGTGCCATTTTTCAACCATCTTCAAGAGGAGGATATGGTTAAAATCGCTGATTTGAGCATACACAGGAACTTCAAAAAAGGGGAAATGATCTATCAGAAGGGGAATCCACTTGAATATCTTTATATCTTGCACCAAGGCCGCGTAAAGATATACCAACTTTTTGCAAATGGGAAAGAACAGCTGCTGCGCATTCTGGAACCTGGCGAATTCATGGGCGAGCTTGCATTGTTTACAGCCAAAGACCTTGATAGCTATGCAGAAGCAATGGAAAAAACGGAAATTTGCATGATCCATCGTCGTGATATGCAACAGCTAATGCAGCTTCACCCAACCATCGCAATTAAAATTCTTGAGCAATTTAGCAATAGACTGGAACAGGCGGATAAGCTTGTCGGTGAATTAAGTGCCAAAGATGTGGAAAAACGTATTGCCGGTTATCTGCTTGAGCTAATGGAAAAAACAGAATCGGCAGATATTGTACTGCCGATGAGTAAAAAGGATCTTGCCTCCTACCTGGGAACAACACAAGAAACCATAAGCAGAAGATTATCCCATTTACAAACGAATCATATCATCGATCAGCAAGGGCATCGTAATATCAAAATTATCGATGAAGAGGCACTTGCAGAAATCGCTTTTGTACTCGAATAAACTAGCATCTCTAAAACACTGTTCAATGGATGTACCTTTTCATTAGTATGCCTTACTCAAATAAGTATAATGAGAGTAAGTTATCATCTTTCAATCGTATAAAATTTGTAAAAACAGAACATAAAAAAAGAGCGCTGCCCATTATTGGCACGGTACCGACCCCTAAAAGTTAGAGTAGAAAATCTAACTTTTAGGGGTCGGTACCCACGCGCTCTTTTCTTATGCTCTGAACCGGTTCTTATTCGATTGGAAATAATCAGGATGACTGCTGGCGTTTCATCCGCTCTCTTTCCAGTCTCTCCATATACACTTGCCCTTCCCGTTCTATATAATGCTCTTTTAATTTCGTTTCGGCTCGCATCGTACGAAAAGCCATATATCCGGTAAAAACAATCAGCAGGAATACAACCAGTATCCACCACGGAACAGATAACATCATGCTTCGTCCTCCTCGTCCCATTTCTTCTTCTGGTTTCAATATATGCCCATTGACTGCAATCTATGCGAAAAAGCGCCGATATTCAGGCAAGCAAATAGAAGTCATGTACTTTTACGGTATTCATTTCATTGCCGATTTCTTCACTTCCATGGAGCGAACTCAATAACGAGCTCTAAACCATTGGAGCCGGTTTTTATCGTTTCGGACATTATTAAAATGGCGATAAGGACTTCTATGCAGTGTTACACGTAAAATCCTACTCCTACTGACGGATGCGCTAAAAAGAGTCATCTTCTTTCACTAAACGATTGACTCCCGCAAAAATAACATCTCTGAGCACTTCACTATAATTATCATAATCATCTTTTTCTTTGATCTGATCAAAAACTTGTTTCATAATCCCGTCTACAAGCACGGTTAAACCTTCAATTTCTTTATCGCTGCCTTCTTTTGCATACATATCTGTTAAGATCGTTAATTGTCCTTCATCACTCATCTTGGAAACCTCCTAGCAAAATTATCATTCAATGGTTGGCTTGTAAAACGAGCGATGATCGAACGTAAAGAGTCGTTCCGTAAATTCACCTGGGCTCGTTTTGTCCAGTGCACGATCCAGCATATTCATTTTTGCATCAATTAAATCAATCAGATGGAGGATCTCTGCTTCTTTCACCATAGGTGCTTTCGCACTGCCCCATTCTGGCTTGCCATGATGAGCAAGGACGATATGCTGTAGAAGGAGTACCTCTTCTCCATCGATATCCAATTCTTGTGCAACTTCTTTAATTTCCCCGACCATGATCGAGATATGCCCAAGCAATGTTCCTTCCACCGTATAGCCAGTAGATACGACGCCTGTCAATTCATGGATTTTCCCAATATCATGCAGGATGATACCGGCATACAGCAAATCTTTATTCAGACTCGGATATTGTTCACATAATTGCCTGCCAATTTTCAGCATGGAAACTACATGATAGGCAAGACCCGACACAAAAGCATGGTGGTTTTTAGATGCTGCTGGATAAACGTATAAATCATCCTGGTATTTTTTAATAAATGCCCGAACAATCCGTTGTATATTGGGGTTTTTCATTTCGAAGACAGCTTCCATCAATTGTTCCTGCAGTAATTCTTGATCAACAGGTGCCTTTTCGAGAAAATCAGACACACGCACACCATCCGTTACTTGAGCAGGGCGAATCGATTTAATCCGCAGCTGCGCTTTACCACGGAACTCATTAATATCACCAGTTAGCTTCACGACTTTTCCGTCTGTATAAGTTTCCTCATCTTCTGGTGATGCATCCCATAATTTCGCATCAATTTCGCCTGTTGCATCCACAAAATAAATCGTTAAAAATGGTTTCCCGTTACTGGCAGTTCCTTTCTTCGCTTCTTTGATTAACAAAAAACCATCAAAAGCATCACCAATTACATGTTTCCCGATTCCTTGTCGCATCCGACATCCTCCTGTCTCTATTCAGATACTGTTACTGCTGTGTTCATTGGTATCAATGTCTGATCATCGACGAGCGTTGATCTGTACGTAAAGAAAATAATTTGCCCATCCTTAGCAATTTCCTTCATTAAACGCATTGCCTCTTTTGCACGGGTATCATCAAAATGTACGAAGGCGTCATCAATCAAGAGCGGCATTCGAACATGCTTGCTCATCACCTTGGCGATTGCAAACCGAAGTGCAGTATACAATTGATCAATCGTTCCTTGTGACAACTCTTCTACAGTATATCGCATATCTGCTTTTCCTTCTACCTGAAATGGCACGCCTTCTTCCGGTGCAAACACTTTCGTATACGCATCGTCTGTCAGCTGCTGAAAAAAGAGTGTCGTCCATTCGATAACAGCGGTCATATATTTTTCCTGATAGGTTTGCTTTGCTTTCTGCAGAGCAGTTTTTGCCATATTAGTGACGGCCCATTGCTCTGCGAGTTCATGCAGTGCATCCTTCTCTATCTGAAAACGATATGCCAAGGTAGATGGATCCTCCGCCGCTTCTAGCTGCTTTAATTCAAATGAGATTTCATAAAGCTCCTTTTTCAGCCCGGAGATCTTATCCTCCATGTCGTTTTGCTCTTTGAGGAGATTATTTAACTGTTCCTCTACCTCCGTCAACTGGATAGGTTGCTTAAAAAGTTCCTCTGCTTTTTCTTCTGTCACGGCAGTTCTGATTTGCGCCTTAGCTTCCGCAATCGCAGACGTTAGTTCCTGCTGTTGTTCCACTTCGCGTCCTTTTACAAAAAAGGCTTCTTCATCAGTCACTTCGGCTGTTGTAAACAGCGCTCGCACTTTTTCCTGATACGGTTTCAATTCAGATTGCTTCTCTTGATATGCCTGTTTTTTTGATGCCAGCTCTTCTGTCTGCTGATCAAAAAAATGTTTGATTTTTGTCTGTTGATCGACAAATTCCTGTACAGCCGAAAAGGTATCGCCATACGGGAAGTCCATCAACTGTCGATTGACTGCTGCTAGTTTGTTTTGCCGTTTTTCAGTAGCAGCTTTTAATTCAGCCTGCTTTTGTAAAAGTGTCTTTAAAGTACGGACTCTTCGTAACAATTCTAGCCAGTGAGCGACTTCTAGCTGGCCTAAAAATGGATAAAGACGACGTTCTTCAGTCATTTTCATTTCAAGATCTGCTTGTTTCGCTTCAAACAGCTGATATTTCTCTGCCCATTGCTCCAGCCGGTTTTGACTCTCCTGCTGTTCACGGAGCAGCTGATCCAATGTCATCTTTCGCTCTTCTTCCTCTTGCTTTTGCCTGAGCAGTTCTGCTCGGCTTTCTGGCGAGAGTGCATGATTTTCATCTCCCAAATTGCCCGCCATCTGCTGAAACATCTGCAGATTATTTTTCATGAAAAGATATTGAAGCATCCCCATACCAAAGAAGCCTGCAGATAAAAAGTACCAGACTGATCCACCTTGCAACCAGGCAAAAAGAAAAGTGATGATCGCCAACGTTCCCGCTCCTAAGAAGATCCGCTTCGAGAGCTGTAGGCGTTTTCGTGTCCAGTTTTGCCATGTCGAATTCTTTTCGTTCGTCTGTGATGTGAAACGGTCCTCATGCAATGCCTGCTCCAATTTCTGACGTTCATGCTCCGGCATCATGCTGTTCCTGGCTGTTTCGATATCTGTTTCAAGCCTTCTGTTTTGTTTATCCAGCAGAACATGCTCGTCACTTAGCGTCTGTTTTTCTCTTTGGATCTCCCGCTGCTCACGCTGCAATTCTTCCCAAGATGCTTCCAAATGAAATGGTAAATGAAGCAATTCTGCTTTGTCTATCTCCCAATCAAGATCCCGCAACAGTTCCTCGTATTGTTCGGTGATTTTTTTTGCCGTGCCTTCCTCTTCTCCCTGCTGTGCCTCCAGCTGTTCATAGGATGCTTTTGCAGCTAAAAGCTCTGTTGCTTCCGTCCATACCTGTTCAGATACCAATGCCTGCTGTCGTTCCTGCTGCGCTTCTTCAATTACTGCGATTGACTCCTGAAGATAGGCAAGTGCACTTTCGATTGGAATCATCGCCTGTCTGTTTTCCTGCAAACGTTCGATGCCGTATTCAGGAAATGGAATATGATTGGGCAGCCCTCGCAGCTCTTTCTGACATTTCTCCAATCGCTGCAACACAGGATGCAGCTGGATGATTTTTTCCACTGTCACTCGTGCTTTCTGGTGCGCAACCAGCTTCTCTTCTGCATTTTGCAATGCAACGCCCAGCTGCTTCTGCTTTTCCATAAGTGGATGGTAATCTGCCTCTTTCGCCTTTGCCTGTTCCAGAGCCCCATTAGCTGCCGCTGTCCGATTAATCTGTTCGTTAATCTCTGGTTTTTTTCCTTGTTTTTTATAAAGTGCCTCCAGCTTGGCGTCGAGTTTTTTCTCCACTTGATAAATATCCGAGGATCCTGTCAGTCCGACACTGAACAGTACATCACTCAGCTGACTTTTTTTCATCTGGCGGATTTCTCCAAGGTCAAGCGCCGAAAAAGCATAGATAGATGTATATACTTCTCTTGTCAGCCCTTCCAGCTGCTCCCCCCACCAAGCTTCTGTTTCTGTACTTCCGTCTTCCAACAGGCAATCACATTGATCTTCCGTCCGACGGATCGTCACGACACCAATATGATTACTCTTCACCGTCAGCGTACCGCCAATCTCATTCCGGTATTTTGGCTGCCAGGCTTTACGCTTTCGCGGTGGCAATCCGAAAACCATGTAGAGTAAAAACTGTTGCAAGGTTGATTTGCCTGCTTCATTTTCACCGACAAAACTGATGAGCGGCTGTGTGGAAAAGTCGAATGAAGTATCAGTCCATTTGCCGAATCCATGAATCGTTGCCCGCAAAAAAATCATGTCTCCTCGTCCCTTTCCACTTGTATAAGTTCGGTCAATAGAAGTTCTCTAGCCATTTTCTTCACTTTTTCTGCCTCTGGTTCCTCCAAAAACTTCCGCACGGTCTTATGACTATATAAATCACGCAATACGCCCGCAGTGTCTAAGGTAGAAAATGCTTCTTCGATTTCACCAATAAAGGACGCATGAAATGTAGGCGCCTCGATTTGTTGCAGCTGCAGACGATTCGCATAAAAATAAACCCATTGCCTATGAGCAACAGTCCGTTCATTGATGCTTTCCAGCAATTCCTTGAGCAATCCTTCATGGTAATCACTCACCCATTTTCCTTGGCTAGTTTCCCAGGTCACATGGATAAGATATCGTTCATCTTCCGAATGCGGGATAAGCTCGAACAGTTTTTGCTCGATTGCATCAATCGATTCACACTCAGCAATATCCACAGTGATGGACTTGAATACCATCTCACTCATCGGTAAAAAATTTGCGTTTGTTCGTTGTCCATCCATGGTGACATGATAGCAACCTTTCGGACCGGATTCATGCCGATGTCGGCCCTGCAGATTTCCCGGATAAATGATATACGGCTGCTCTGTGAGCACTTGCCGGGTGTGAATATGGCCCAATGCCCAATAATCATATTCTTTTTCTATTAATTGTCCGAGACGGAATGGTGCATATGTATCATGTTCCTGATTACCATAAAGGGATCCATGCAACATTCCGATATGATAGGGAATGCCAGGTTTCTTCGGTGGATACGCTTCTATTTTCGGAGTCGTCACCGCACGGTTTTCGTAACTAAAACCCGTAATCATAGCGAGCTTCTCCCGTTCTTTTTCGAAGGTAAAGGAAGAGACCTCTTCATTTGGAAACACATGAACATTATCCGGATAAGTCACAGCATGCCGATTGCCACTAATAAAGTCATGATTGCCATACGATAAATAAACTAAAATGCCATGTTCCTGCAAGGCTTCAAAAGCCGTACGCAAGCGAATTTGTGCTTTCAGACTCTGTCGTTCATGATCAAATAAATCCCCGACCAGCAGGACGAAATCAACCTGTTTGCTGATGGCAGTCGCGATCAACTGATCAAGTGCCGCAAAAGTGCTATGTCGAACTTCATTAAAAACAGTTTCCGGCAAATGAGACATCCCTTGAAACGGACTATCCAAATGCAAGTCTGCAGCATGTATAAAAGAGATGGAAGATACCATATATTTCACCAGTCCAAACGTATTTTGTACATCATATCACGAAGGCAAAACAAGAGCAAACGTTTGCCTTTTCAAAGGACCCACTATTCTTCCTTAGAGAAAGCCGACACGAAAAAGCCATCACTAGATCGATTATCCGTGATGACTTTTTCGGTATTGCTATTCTTTTTTTGATAACAGCAGAGCATTCTTAATGTCCTTAAACGAACGGGAGGCGCCATACATCAACACGCCGCCCCGGTAAATCCTCGCTCCAACTATAGCCAGTACATAAATCGTTCCGACTAAGATTCCGACTGACAAAAGCAGCTGCCAAAGCGGCACATCAAGCATACTCACCCGTAAAAACATAATCATCGGCGAGAAGAAAGGAATGAATGATGTCACCGTGATAAATGTAGCATCAGGAATGTTTAACCCTACCATCGCAATAATAAAGGCGATAACAATTAGAAAAATAACCGGCATGATTAGCTGCTGGACATCTTCCACCTTGCTCACGAGCGAACCAAGCATCGCGGATAACGTCGCGTACAATAAATACCCGAGCAGAAAAAACATAATGGCGTAAAAATAAATACTGACTGAAGTGGAATCAAAACCAAACACATCGAAAAACTCACCCGAATGGTTTTTCAGCTTCGTTGTGATCATCCCGTATCCTACCGCGATTAAAAGGACAATCTGACTTAACCCAAGCAGTCCAATACCGATGATTTTCGCAAACATATGAGTAATTGGCGAAGCACTGGATATTAAAATTTCCATGACCCGGGATGATTTCTCTGTTGCTACCTCGGTGGCAATCATCTGTCCATACATTAACACAGACATATACAGCAAAAACAACATGACATACACTATCCCTCGGGCTCCACGTAATTCTTCCTCCGACTTAGTCGTTTCATCCAAGGCAATTTTGTCAAAATTCACTTCGGCATAAATACTGGCAAGTGTTGCCTCATCAATCCCAGCTTTTTCAGTTGCCAAGGCGACTTTCAATTGCTGCAGCTGCTGTTCCAACATCATTTGTGTGCCTGATTCTGCTGCATCATTTTCATAAAAAGTGGCTACTGCCTCTTCTGCTTCATCAAGTGTCAACACAAGAAGTCCGTCAAACTCCCCATCTTGTACTTGTTCCTTCGCAGCATCCTCAGAAATTGTCACTTGTTGTAATTGAATCGAGTCTTCCGCCTCACCGAGCATTTCTTCAAGTGGAGCAAACAAAGCATCTGACTGATCAATCACCGCCACTTCTTCCTTGCTGTCACTGCCTGAAAACAGATCGATTATTTTATCGATATTCGCACCTGCAAGAATAAAAACTAGAAATATGGAAGTCGTAATAATAAATGCTTTTGATTTAACTTTCGAAAAATAGGTATGCCCAAGCACAATCCAAAATTTACGCATAATGCTCCCCCACTTTATCAATGAAGATGTCATTTAAAGATGGTTCTTCCAACGCAAACTGACGGATAAAAATTTGTTTGCCTTGCAGAGCCGCCAAAATTTGCTGTGATACAGCTTCTTCTTCCACTTGCAGCTGTACCCCGTTTTCTGATTGCTTGAATTTCACAACGCCTTCCGCTTCACGAAGAAACGACAGGTCTTCTTCCGCAGCGATAAAGACATTTTTTTTACCGAACGATCGTTTAATTTCCTTTAGATTGCCTTTTACGACCGCTTCTCCCTTACGTAGAATGCATAATGATTTACATAATTCCTCCACATGCTCCATTTGGTGGGAAGAAAACACAATTGTGCTACCCGCTCGGTTTAAATCAACGACCGCTTCTTTCAGCATTTCAATATTAATCGGATCAAGTCCTGTAAACGGCTCATCTAGAATCAATAATGGCGGAGCATGCAGCACAGCTGAAATGAACTGAATTTTTTGCTGGTTCCCTTTGGAAAGTTCCTCCACCTTTTTATCAAGATAATCCGTAATCTGGAACCGTTCCAGCCAACGATGCAATGATTCCAGTGCATCCTGTTTGGTCATTCCCCGCAGCCGCCCAAGATAGACAAGTTGTTCCTTAACTTTTAATTTCGGATACAGCCCTCTTTCTTCCGGCAAATAACCAATCAAATCCTGTTGTGAGGCGGTAATCGGCTTATCATTCCATTTGATGATGCCGTCTGTCTGATCAATCAGGCTTAATATCATTCGAAATGTCGTCGTTTTCCCTGCACCATTCCCTCCCAAAAAGCCAAACAGGCTAGACTCTGGGATATCCAATGACAACTGATTCACCGCTGTATGGTTGCCGAATGTTTTTGTCACATTTTCTAATACTAAACTCATTTATACCACTCCCTCCTTTTCCCGCTTGGCATGCCTTAAAAACTGGTAACCCAATATACAGAATGGGATTGGCCAAAACAGAAAAATCCAATTAGACGTTATCCATGCAATAACAGTAAATAAAAGAATCGAAAAAACCATGATGGAAATACCAATGTATGTCATTTTAGATAATGTACGATGCATCGACACATGCATCTGCAGCACGACACTTGCAATGGCCCAGCTGCCTAATTGCATGAACAGCATGATACCAAGTGCGACCGGAACCGAAATAGGCACCCCGACTAAATAAAGAGTAAACAAACCATACAACGAAAATAAAGTAATAAACCAAGAGTATGTGCGTGATTTAGTACGGAGATGAAAAAATAGTTCATCGAGGCCACGCTGTTCTTTCAGCTTTTTCCTACTCAAAAACCATCCGAGCAGACCAGCAAACATACCTCCATACAGACCTATTAATCCGGCATACTGTATCTCCATTCTATTCCACCTCCCCATCGAATATAAAGACATCTTCTATTTTGCAGTCAAAAACGTAAGCCAGTTTAAATGCGAGCTGCAAAGAAGGATTATATTTCCCTGATTCAATGGCAACAATCGATTGCCGGGAAACATGAACCCTTTGCGCCAGTTCTTCCTGGGTCATCCGATGTGCTGCACGCAATGCCTTCAAACGATTTTTCATTTCTTCCCCTCATTTTTGTCAAGTTACCTTTACATAAAAGTATAAACGCGAGGTGTGATCCGTGTCAAGTGCACTTTACATTTTTGATTTTTCTGTCTTTCCCATGCAATACATGGCATAATAAGGATAAAGCTGTCATGAAAATAGGAGGATGTGTTGTTATGAAAGACTATGTATTAACGGTTTTCTCAAAACAAGGTGACAAATTATTGGATGAAACTTTTTCCGCTGAAGATGATGCGCAAGCTAAAAAACTCGGCAAAACAAAATTATCAGAACATCAATATGAAGAACATACACATCGCTGTGTGGCCCCTGATGCAAGACTCGTTTTATTTCATCGATAATTTTTCACTTCTCAGACAGGAACGTTGTATATCATAAAAAGAGCTTAATCCAATGGATACTGGATTAAGCTCTTTTTTTTAAAGATATGGAAGGAGTTTTTTATCGTTTACATGTTGTTTGCCTGTTCTATGCCATTACTG
>RWZD01000175.1_pt1 | contig 10921 bp, 9 predicted proteins | sample 2187771 | NCBI WGS metagenome assembly RWZD01 (sample SAMN10531866, study PRJNA481165) | viral metagenome | isolation source: viral particles purified by filtration and ultracentrifugation from about... | place: USA: Tennessee
GCGCCCATACAGTAGTAGGAAGCCCTTAACTTCTTCACTTTCCCATTCGGCAGTGGGATGGATTCAATTTCCGCTGGATCAATATGAACGGTTTGCTCTTTTGTATCATGTGTTACTTTTGCACCAATATCTCCCAGAATCCCTGTCAGTGTGTCCACATCTGAAATGAGCGGCAACCCTTCAATTGAAACCGTCGACTCGGCAAGTAATGCAGCAGGAAGTAAAGCTACTGCACTGTTTTTCGCCCCATTGATTCGGACCTTGCCTTCGAGCATTTTTCCACCTTCAATGATTATCTTCTCCATTTTCTTCCCTCGCTTTGCCTTCGATCTCTGCCAATGAACCTTGTTGCATGTTACTTTTGAGCATTCTTCCAGTCAGTCAAAAACTGTTCAATTCCACTGTCTGTCAACGATGCTTCACCAATTGCCCAAGCACCTTATAAGGTATAGTCGCAATATGAGCACCATTTAATGCTGCATCAGTGACATGGAGCGGGTGCCGAATGGATGCGGCAATAATTTGTGACGGAATATTGAACTTTTCGAAAATTTCTGCAATCGTCGCAATAAGTGTCATGCCATCCTGACCGATGTCATCCAAACGTCCAAGGAATGGTGATACATAAGTTGCTCCTGCTCTTGCTGCAAGCAAAGCTTGATTCGCATTAAAAATCAGAGTGACATTCGTTTCAATCTGCAGGTCGCTTAAAGCTTTGACAGCTTTTAAACCTTCCAGTGTCATCGGGATTTTAACGGTAATATTCGGTGCGATTGCCGCAAGTTCTTTCCCTTCCCGAATCATGCCTTCCGCATCTTCGGAAATGACTTCGGCACTGACAGATTTAGATACTTCTTTTGTAATTTCACGCAGGCGGTCATGGAAGTCCACACCTTCTTTAGCAACGAGGGACGGGTTTGTTGTCACTCCTGCAAGCACTCCCAATTCATTTGCCGCGCGAATTTCATCTAAGTTTGCTGTATCAATAAAAAATTTCATGACTATGTTCTCCCTTTCTACAATTGAATTCTATTAGAACGACTTACGGATATGCATCGACTGAATAAAGGGGAAAAAGGCGCAGGCCTTAGCCCCTTTACGCCTTTTGTGAGGAACCGAATTCCTGCATTTTTTGTTTAACTGTTTCTTTGATTGCTTCACGACCAGGACCGAGGTATTTACGTGGATCATATACTTCCTGATCATCCGCTAATACTTGCCGAATCGCTGCTGTCTGATTGATCTGATTCTCTGTATTGACATTGATTTTTGCAGAGCCGAGTGAGATAGACCGCTGAATATCTTTCAGTGGAATTCCTGTTCCGCCATGCAGCACCAATGGCAAATCAATTGTCTTTGAGATTTCTTCCATTTCAGCAAACCCTAGATTTGGTTCACCTTTATATGGCCCGTGAACAGAGCCTAATGCCGGAGCGAGACAATCAATATTTGTTGCTTGTACAAGCTTTAGACATTCTTTTGGATCTGCATAAATCACGCCATCAGCAATCACATCGTCTTCCTGGCCGCCGACTGTTCCCAATTCCGCTTCCACGGATACGCCGTGTAAATGTGCAAGTTCTACAACCTTTTCTGTCATAGCAATATTTTCTTCCAAAGGAAAGGTCGATGCATCGATCATGACGGATGTAAAACCGGCATGGATTGCTTCGGCACATTTTGCAAAGCTGGAACCATGGTCAAGGTGAATCGCTACAGGAACGGTTGTCCCATACTCTTCCATTAAAGCAGTCACCATTGCTACCACTAATTTAAAGCCTCCCATGTATCTTGCTGCACCTTCGGAAACACCCAGAATGACAGGGGATTTCTCTTCCTCCGCTGCTTGTAAAATTGCTTGCGTATACTCCAGGTTATTCAGATTAAATTGCCCGACTGCATATTGATTTTCTTTTGCAGTACGGAGCATTTCTTTCATGGATACTAATGGCATGAAAAACATCTCCTTATTATTTTTGCGTTATATAGAATAGCGCAACCGGTATTTGCCAAGCTTTTCAAGGTGAAAATCTTTGCTGTTTTATAACGCTGGAAAAGCCGGATGCTTTCCTATCTGCTAACAATAGAATACCAAGTCCCCGCGCTATGTGCAATCAGAAGACCCGACTTTTTAAGGCATTGCACTTAATCAGTCATATTTTGTTTCCACTACTGCTCCCACGAATCCAGCAATCAGCGGATGTGCGTTCGTCGGCCGAGAACTGAATTCAGGATGGTACTGACACGCGACAAACCATGGATGATCTTTGATTTCCATTACTTTAATATCCGTCTCGCTTTCGCCATACGCCGATACAATAAAACCAGCTTCTTTTAAGGCGTCAGCATAGTCTGGATTTACTTCGTGACGATGGCGATGCCGTTCTGTAATGGACTCTGTCCCATAGGCTGCAGCAGTTTTAGTTCCTTGTTTCACATGAACTGGCGCCGCTCCCAGACGTAGTTTTTCCCCAATACCGTTCTCTTCACTGATTTCCAATCCTCTGATTGGACGTACAACTGGATTCGTTGTTTCCACGCCGGCTTCCAGTGTATGGGCATCTTTTAATCCAAGCACATTGCGGGAAAATTCGACGGCTGCAAGCTGCAAGCCGAGGCATACACCTAGAAATGGAATGTTGTTTTCTCTCGCATACTGAATGGCTTCCATTTTACCTTTCATCCCGCGCGGCCCAAATCCTCCTGGCACCACAATCCCATCCACATGAGACAGTTCCTCATGAATCGTTTCTTTTTCAAGTGTTTCCGAATTGATCCAATGGATTGCAATATCTGCATCAAATCCAAACCCTGCATGCTTCAACGCTTCAATCAGCGATAAATAGGCGTCTGGCAGTTCTACATATTTCCCGACCAGACCAATATCGAGTGTTCGTGATAAATGGCGCACCTTATGCACAAGCTTCTTCCACTCTGTCATTTCAGCCACTTTTTGCGGCAAGTTAAGATGGTCACAGACGAGATCATCAAAATGCTGTTCCTGCAAGGCAATCGGAATATGGTATAACGTATCCGCATCAAGCATTTCAATGACTGCCTTTTTGTCTGTATCACAGAACAAGGCGATTTTTTCTTTGTTTTCTTCGCTAATAGCAAGTTCGGAACGTAGGATAATCGCATCCGGCTGAATCCCAAGCGAGCGCAATTCCTTTACACTGTGCTGGGTTGGTTTCGTTTTGATTTCCCCGGCCGCTTTAATATATGGGACGAGGGTACAGTGGATATACATGACATTATCCCGGCCAATATCACTCTTAATCTGCCGGATCGCCTCCAAATAAGGCAGGGACTCGATGTCGCCAACCGTCCCGCCGATTTCCGTTATGACGACGTCCGATTGAGTCGCTTCACCAGCTTTATATACCTGATCTTTGATTTCATTCGTAATATGCGGGATAACTTGAACGGTCGCGCCGTTATAGACACCGCTTCTTTCCTTCCGAATAACACTGGAATACACTTTCCCAGTCGTAATATTGCTGAATTTATTTAAATTAATATCAATAAAGCGCTCATAATGCCCTAAGTCCAAATCCGTTTCTGCGCCATCCTCTGTTACGAATACTTCTCCGTGCTGATATGGACTCATTGTACCGGGGTCAACGTTGATATAGGGATCGAACTTCTGCAATGTTACCTTCAATCCGCGATTTTTCAGCAATCTTCCTAATGAGGCAGCAGTAATCCCCTTCCCTAAAGATGACACAACTCCGCCAGTAACAAAAATGTATTTTGTCAATTTCGTACCCTCTTTCTTTTATATTGGTTGATATACAATCATGTTTGTATGCAATAATGGGGCAGCTTCCTAGTAAATATTTTCCTTTATAAATAACAAATGCGTCTCCCGAATCAGGGGAAACGCATTGAAGTTCATTAATATAGTATAGCCCAATAAAAATTTTACTCATTTTAGGATGAATTGTCAAGATTTTATCTTTCGTTTCTCTACGACAGCTCTTTTCTAAAAAACCCTCGCATCTTAAAGACAGGCAGATATCCGCGAAGTAAACGGAATCTCCAGAAACCGAGAGCCGGCTTTGTTATGCCTCATCATAATCGACACTGTCATAATCATCAAAGCCTTCATTAGCTTCCTCTGTTTTTAGATCATCCAGATCCTCGATGTCATCGACGTGTAATTCATCATCCAAAGCTTCTTCATCTTCCAAATCTCTTTTTCTTGTTTCCGCCAGTGACTTTTCACTCGTCTGTTCCACGGGATACCAACGTTTCAATCCCCAGACATTGGATCCTAGCGTCGTAAAACGCCCATCAATATTCATATCTGTATAAAACCGTGCCAGCAGATCATCTTTTTGTGTCTGTGTAAATCCTTTTACTTCAGCCACCTTATCAAATAAATGGATAAAATTCATTTCCTTTTTTTGTTCGGACAATATAATATTTGCTAATTCTATCATAGACATCTTCGCTATTGCTTCTTCATCGTATTTTTTTAGAGCCATCCCCACGCACTTCCTTTTCCTAAATAGTTAAACCAAGAATGGTTCCTGATGAATTCGTAGTATAAACCATTTCTTAGATTATAATCAACTTCCATGAAAATATGATACATCATTCCGGAAAGAAGTCTAGTATTTTACATGCATTGTTGAAAAATAATCAAAAATGCAAGCAAACCTGTATGGGGACTAACTCTCTCTTCTTACATATTTCTGCGGTATTGACCGCCGACTTCGTATAATGCTTCCGTAATTTGGCCCAGGCTGGCTGATTGAACTGTTTCCATCAATTCTGCAAAAATATTGCCTTCTGTTTCTGCTACATATTTTAGTTTTTCCAGAGCAGTGGCAGCTGATTCCTGATGTGCTTTTTTAAACTGTTCCACATGGGCAATTTGTGATTCCTTTTCTTCCTTCGTAGCTCGAATGAGTTGCATGCTGTCGACATCTTCACCTTGAGCTGCTACCGCACTTTTGTATGTGTTGACCCCGATAATAGGCAATTCCCCGGAATGTTTTTTCGTTTCATAATATAAAGATTCTTCCTGGATTTTGCCGCGCTGATACTGACGCTCCATCGCACCAAGCACACCACCGCGGTCATTGATGCGTTCAAATTCTGCGAGGACTGCCTCTTCCACGAGATCCGTTAATTCTTCCACGATAAACGAGCCTTGCAGAGAGTTTTCATTCTTCATCAGACCGAATTCCTGGTTGATGATCATTTGAATGGCCAATGCCCGCCGAACGGATTCTTCCGTGGGGGTAGTAATCGCTTCATCATAAGAATTCGTATGCAAGGAATTACAGTTATCCTGTATCGCGAGCAATGCCTGCAATGTTGTCCGGATGTCATTGAACTGAATTTCTTGCGCATGGAGGGAACGACCGGAAGTCTGTATATGGTATTTCAATTTCTGGCTTCGTTCATTCGCTCCATATTTATCACGCATGGCGATTGCCCAGATTCTTCGTGCCACTCGCCCAATGACTGTATATTCGGGATCGAGCCCATTAGAAAAAAAGAAGGAAAGATTTGGAGCGAAGTCATCAATCGCCATGCCGCGGCTCAAATAATACTCTACATAGGTAAATCCATTGGCAAGCGTAAAGGCAAGCTGGGTAATCGGGTTGGCCCCTGCTTCGGCAATATGATAGCCAGAAATCGAGACTGAATAATAATTACGCACATTATGTTCAATAAAATAAGCTTGTATATCCCCCATCATTTTCAAGGAGAATTCCGTAGAAAAGATGCAAGTGTTTTGGCCTTGATCTTCTTTTAAAATATCTGCCTGCACGGTGCCACGGACTGCTTTTAATGTGTTAACCTTCAGCAATTCATATTCTGACGATGTGGGCGCCCTGCCTTCCTTTTCTTTAAAAACAGCCTCCTGCTGTGCAATTGCTGTATTAAAGTACATGGCTAGCAGTACTGGCGCAGGACCATTGATCGTCATGGATACAGAGGTGGAAGGAGCGGTTAAATCGAAACCGTCGTATAGCTGCTTCATATTATCGAGCGTACAGACACTTACCCCGCTCTCTCCCGTTTTGCCATAGACATCCGGCTCATATGAAGGATCTTCTCCATATAAGGTAACCGAATCAAAAGCAGTCGATAACCGTTTGGCTGGAGCATCCTGTGATAAATAGTGGAAACGGCGGTTCGTACGCTCCGGAGTTCCTTCTCCAGCGAATTGTCTTGTCGGATCTTCCCCTTTTCGCTTAAATGGGAAAACACCTGCTGTAAAAGGAAAGGGTAGTGACCCCTAAAAGTTAGAGTTTTTATTATGCAGCTATTTGGCTGGTTTGAGTTCGATATTGAATCGGGCTTAAACCGGCCAATTTTGTTTTTATCCGATTGTTGTTATAGTAGACGATATATTTCTTTATCTTTCGTTTCAGCTCTTGATAAGATAATAATTCTTCACCATAATAAATCTCTTGCTTTAAAATACCGAAAAAGTTTTCCATAACAGCGTTGTCAGCACAAGTTGCTTTTCTAGACATACTTTGGAAAATTTTATTGTTCTTGAGCGCATCGATCCATTTTTGGTGCTGATAATGCCAGCCCTGATCAGAATGAATTGTAGTTCGATACTTCGCTTCACTATTTATAATTTCAACAGCGTCATTCAATGGATCCAACACTAAATCTAAAGTAGGTCTATTGGAAATGCCAAAAGAGATAATTTCTCCATTATATAAATCTAAAAAAGGATTAAGGTATAACTTCTCTTCATTTAAACATTTGAATTCAGTGATATCTGTGACGATTTTCTGTAAAGGAATTGGCGTATCGAATCGACGATTTAAACGGTTTTTAGCGACTTTCCCAACAGTTCCTTTATAAGAGTTATAACGAGATTTGCGTTGGAACTTCACACACTTCAATCCTAACTCACCCATAATCCGTTGCACTTTTTTATGGTTAATCACATAACCTTGATTTCTGAGTGCTAAGTGAATTCGACGATAACCATATCTACCTTCATGCTTTTCAAATAACTTAATAATCTCTTCTTTCAACGTACGATCTGGATCTTCTTCCGATAGCCGATCGATTTGATAATGGTAAGTCGATTCTGGAATATGAACTACACGTAAAACATCTTTTAATTTGAACCCTTCTTCTTTGAGTTCGAATGCCACTGCTGTCTGTGCTTTTCGAGGAAGGCATTCGGATTCTCCTGAAAAGCTTTTGATTTTTTTAAGTAAGCAACCTCTAAACGAAGTAACTCATTCTCACGTTCCAGCTCTTCTTCTCTAGACATTTTCTTTTCTGATATGTCTGGTTTTACCTCTCTTTTTTTAGACATAGAAGGACGTCCTTTCTGTTTAGGTTTAAGCCCTTCTACACCTTCTGTTAGAAAAGTTCTTTGCCAGTTCGCAATTAAAGCAGGATTGTTCATTTTAAATTTAATCGCAGTATCACGGTAAGAAGCGCCTGTTTGTTTCTTAAAGTGTAATACATCCAGCTTAAATTGAACAGAGTAAACCTTCTTTAAATGGTTGCTTATAATTCCTTCTGCACCAAATGCTTTATATGCTTTTACCCAATTTCTGATTGGAGTTGGATCTGGTATTTTATATTTTCTTGCCAATAATTTATATCCCAATAAACCATCAAGATATTCTTGAACAATTTTAAATTTAAATTCATCGCTATATTTAGCCATACTAAAACACCCCAAAAGTTAGTTTTTTACTCTAACTTTTGGGGTGCAGCACCAAGGAGCCCGGGATGTTTTCTTTACGCAGCCAGGTGAGCTGATCGCCCCAGTCATGATAGTTGGGCAGCATCACCTTTGGAATCGACAGCCCCGACAAGGAAGTGGTCGTCAGCTCCATCTCAATCGATTTATCGCGGACCTGAAAACACAGTGTATCTTGACTGTACGCTTCCTTCGTTTTCTCAAAAGTATCTAGCAGGGCTATTAGTTTCGAATCCATTTCCTCCCTGTAAGCTACGATTTTTTCCTCTATGCTATGCTGGAGCACTTCATCTTTCAGCATTTCCTTTGTACCTGTTAACTGATACAACTTTCTTGCCCGGTCACTTTCTTTATCCGTCACTTCATGATACGTCTGGATGGTCTCACTGATTTCTCTGAGGTAGTGAATAGAATCATTGGGGATAATCGGCTGTTTCTCCTTCCAAAGTAACTCTGGAAAAGGGACTCGTGGTTTTTCCCAGTCAAAGACAGCACTCACTTTTTTCATGATTGCGCGAAACAATTGCTGGACGCCGGGATCATTAAACTGGCTAGCAATCGTTCCATAGACTGGGTAGGACTTCTGATCCTGATGGAAGAGCAAGTGGGCACGTTCATATTGTTTACGCACCTGCTTCAGCGCATCAGCCGAGCCTTGCTGTTCAAATTTGTTAATCGCAATGAAGTCGGCAAAATCAATCATATCGATTTTTTCCAATTGGGTAGGTGCACCAAACTCCGCGGTCATCACATACATCGACATATCCGTATAACGAGTAATCTCTGCATCTCCCTGCCCAATCCCGCTCGTTTCCACTAAAATCATGTCAAAGGCGGCATTCTTCAGCAAAGTCAGCACATCCTCCATCGCTAGGGAAACCTCTGTTTTCGACTCTCTGGTCGCTAATGAACGCATATACACTCGATCGGAAAAAATCGCATTCATACGAATTCGGTCTCCAAGGAGCGCACCTTTTGTTTTTCGTTTTGTCGGGTCAATGGAAACAAGAGCAATATGCTGGTCAGGATAGCTGGAAAGAAAGCGTCGGATCAATTCATCGGTTAAAGAACTTTTTCCCGCCCCGCCTGTGCCAGTAATCCCAAGGACCGGTATCTGGCCACGACTATCTGTAGAGAGCGTCTGTAAAAAGGATTGTTTTTCACTGTCAACTGTTGACTGTTCGAGAAAGGTAATCGCGCGCGCAATCGCTTGCCGGTCACCTTGCTTGATTTTATTTGTATCCGCTTTCATTTCTTCGTTAGCAAGCTGGTTTTCTTCGGTCACGCGAAGCATATGGTTAATCATCCCCTGCAGCCCCATCCCCCTGCCGTCCTCTGGCGTGAAAATCTTGGCAATCCCATAGGCCTGCAATGCTTTTACTTCGCGTGGAATAATCGTCCCTCCTCCGCCGCCGAACAGTTGAATATGGGAGGCTTTATTTTCATCTAGCAGATCTTTCATATAACGAAAATATTCCATATGACCACCCTGATAGGAAGAAACAGAGATAGCATCCGCATCTTCCTGTATAGCGGCATACACTACTTCCTTTGCGCTGCGATTATGCCCCAAATGGATGACTTCTGCTCCACTCGCTTGTAAAATCCGGCGCATAATATTGATGGACGCATCGTGCCCATCAAATAAACTAGATGCGGTAACAAAACGAAGCGGCTTTTTCGGTCGATACGCTTCCACTTCCTGCATATACTTCTACCCCCTTCTAGTTATCTAAAAAATCTCCTCCTGCGCTTGTGTCAAACGAGGCAAGCTCCTGTCCTGGAGCCCGCCTTCTATTTCTCTCTCGGCAATTCCAAAGCTTTAAACACAAAATTGATCTGCGTTTCAATATAGGCATCAATCGTAAATTGCTTGTTTAAAATCCAACTGCGGAAGCCCCACATATGTCCCTGTACAAACACATTATTCGCTACAAGCTCTGCTTCCTCCTCACGAATTGGATGTGGAATGCAGTTGATAATTGCCTTTTTCAGCAGCAATACTTTATCGCGTTCTCTTTGTAGCACCGTTTCCCGCATTTTTGTTTCCAGTGACTTCACTTCCTGGTATAAAATCGTTACTTCATCCTGCATTTCATCCATGAGCCGATAATACGAATCAATAATCGTTACCAGCGTTTCGGTCGACTGTGCTTCTTGGCTCATGAGCGCATACAATTTTTGATATACGCGGTCATTAATTGCTTCATAGACCAAAAACAGTACATCTTCTTTCGTCCGAATATACTCATATAGCGTACCGATGCTGAATCCGGATTCTTTTGCAATCTCTCTTGTTGTCGTTCGGTGGAAACCTTTCTGTTTGAAAAGCGAAATCGCCCCTTTGATGATCTGATTTCTGCGTTTTTGAATTAATGAAGTATCCTTCACATTGGATAAGATGGAATGTGCATTCACCTGGAGTCCCTACCTTCCGTATGATGTATTATTTTGTTACGGAACGGCCAATCACAAGGCGTTGGATTTCATTCGTCCCTTCGTAGATTTGCGTAATTTTTGCATCGCGCATATACCGCTCTACCGGGTAATCCTTCGTATAGCCATAGCCGCCAAAAATCTGTACTGCTTCCACTGTATGCCGCATCGCTGCATCCCCGGCAAATAATTTCGCCATCGCAGAAGCTTCACTGTATGGTTTATCATTGCTCTCCAGCCAAGCTGCCTGATAAGTCAGCAGTCGAGCTGCTTCGATGTCCGTCGCCATATCGGCCAATTTAAACGAAATACCTTGGTTGTTAGCGATAGGTTTACCGAACTGCTCCCTTTCTTTCGCATAGTCTACAGCAGCATCCATCGCCCCTTGGGCAATGCCAACTGCCTGGGCAGCAATTCCGCTGCGTCCGCCATCAAGCGTCGTCATCGCGATTTTAAAGCCTTCTCCTTCGGCACCAAGCCGGTTCGCTTCCGGAATCCGACAGTTTTCAAAAATCAACTCAGTCGTCGGTGAGGAGCGGATACCGAGTTTCTGCTCTTTTTTACCGAATGTGAAGCCTTCGGTGCCTTTCTCCACGATAAAAGCTGTAATGCCCTTATGTTTGGCATCATGATCCGTTTTAGCAAAGACAACATAAATATCGGCGACCCCACCATTCGTAATCCATACCTTGCTGCCATTTAACACATATTCTCCGTCCTCTTTTTTAGCAGTCATTTTCATTGCAACGACATCACTGCCTGCTCCAGGTTCTGATAGTG
>RWZD01000176.1_pt1 | contig 10807 bp, 8 predicted proteins | sample 2187771 | NCBI WGS metagenome assembly RWZD01 (sample SAMN10531866, study PRJNA481165) | viral metagenome | isolation source: viral particles purified by filtration and ultracentrifugation from about... | place: USA: Tennessee
GCCGTAGCGCCGATGGTAGTGTGGGGTCTCCCCATGTGAGAGTAGGGAACTGCCAGACATTAAATTAGTGAGAAAGCCACCCATTGGGTGGCTTTTTTGCGTTTGGGGGTTAGGTGATGAGGCGTGGCAGTGTGGAGCGAAGAGTGAGGTGTTCAGTCTCAGGGCGACTCTGATTGTGAGGGCTCTGCCTAGGGGAATGAGGCATTGAGACCACTGCATATTTTATTATCCTGTAGGCTAACTTCTAACTTCTAACTTCTAACTTCTAACTGCTTATGTCTAGCTTCTAAATTAACAGTCTGATTAGCAGAGGACTAGGTTAACCCCTCATTAGTACAGAGATATTCTTTTCCTGCTCATCTCGTTTTCAGCAATTAAGTCACTTCGGTGAAAGGGATGATGACACGAGTGGAGGTTCTCTTTGTTGACTCGGCTCGTGACTCCTCGTGATTAATCATTAGCTTAGTGAATGTGCTTTGTATTTATGGCACTTATTGTCATCGAGGACCAATAATCCACTCAGTAACTTACGAGTACGTCTACTTCATTTTTATCATTTTAACCCTTATCGTAGTTCCTTTTCTCATCTAAAATCACCCTCAGTATTTATGATACATCTTGTTGTTGCTAGTCAATAATTCACTTAGCAACTAACTTGTGTGATCACCTTGCTTATTGTGCTCGTGCTTTTTATTCGGTTTCTTATCATCGTATTGGTTATAGTCATGCATAAGCCCTTATTACTGGCTTTGGCAAAATGACATCTATATAGAAAATACAGATAAATGGCAGATATGGTTCGAAATGATGGGCTAATTAGTAGTCAGCTCAGTAATTAATTTTTTTGTATCTTAGGCGAAATTGATAGTGGCTAACAGGTGCTCATTTTGTTTACTTAGCCCGTTACTTCTTATGATTGAAAACAGAAAAAATAGAAAGCGGTAAGCTAATCAAAAATTAGCTTAATAATTAATCACTGTAATTATGATAATTTTTAAGCTTAGCTAAATAATAATCAACTTAGAAATTAACTTTTATTATTAAATTATTATTGCGCTAGTTTTTATTGTATCCCTTATCATTCAATTATATAGATGCCAATAAATCATATTTTACGATGTATTAAAATATAAAATTGATTGATTTAAAACGAATGGTCTGGCATTACTTATTGTCCTCTATATTTAATAAAATTTGCTATTAAACATAATAAAACTATACCATTATAATTATTATTCTTCCCTAATTAATAATGTTTGATAGTTAAAGTTTAAAAATAATGAGTTTTAGTTTTTACTATAAATAAGTAAAAAGACAGTTGTAAATTGTTTATTTTTTCTTTTTTTAGAGAGGGTATATGGTTTTGCTGAATGGAAAAAACTTAAAACTTCATGATATAGAATTAATTATGAATGGTGAAGATATTGCTGTGGATTATATGGTAGTGGAAAAATTAGAAGAAAGCCATAACCTATTAATATTAGAGGCCGAGAAAGGAGTAAGGATATATGGTCTAACAGTAGGTGTTGGCTTAAATAAAGATACGGAATATATAAAATTAAATGGTAGGTTTACTGAAGAGCTAATTGAAAAATCAACGATATTTAATAAAAAACTAATACGTGCACATTCTGTGGGTATAGGTAAGCCAATAGATAGCTGTTTAATTAGAGGGATCATGGGAATTCACATTAACATGTTACTTAATGGTTATAGTGGAATTCAACCTAGAATAATTAATAGCTATGTCGAATTACTTAACAGAGATATCATTCCTTTTATCCCAAGCATGGGTTCTATTGGTGAGGGGGATATTACTATATTGAGTCATATAGGGCTTACATTATTAGGTGAGGGAGAGGTAATTTACCAAGGTAAAACAATGTCTTCTTCAAAGGCACTTCAACTTGCGGGCATTCCCCCCATAGAACCTTGGGCAAAAGATTCACTCTCTTTATTATGTTCAAACGCTTATTCTGTTGCTATAGCAGCTGCTGCGTTATTAAAAACAGCACATTACATAAATATAAGTGAGTTATTGTATTGTTTAAATCTTCAAGCCTTAAATGGTAACCTCTCACCTTTAAATCAGCAGGTTTTGGATGCTTGTGCATACCCTGAAGTTATTGCAATGGGAGAAAAACTTAGAAGCCTATTAGTTGGTTCTTCGTTGGAATGTTACGACGATGAACGTCATTTACAAGACCCTCTAAGCTATCGTTGTGGGGTATATCGGCTAGCAGAGTTGCGTTTAAGCTATGAACAAGCTAAAGAACAGCTCCTCATTCAAGTAAATGGATCAAATGATAATCCATGCGTGCTCACTAAACATGTAAATAATAATTTGGCTGAAAATGATTGTCATCAGGCAGTGCTTCCAAGTGGAAATTTTGAAACACTACCTTGGGTTTTATCTATCGAAAAATTAAGTTTAGCGATTGCTCATAATGCACTAGCAAGTGTACAGCAGATAGTAAAACTTAATGACCCTTATTTTACACAGCTAACTCGGTTTTTAGGTAATAGAACTGCATTTCATGCACTTGGTGCCATTGAAAAGCCCGCAGTTACTTTAGCAATGAGAATTAAATATCTAGCAATGCCAGCTTCATTAGATTACTTCTCTGTCGCAGGTGGTGTTGAGGATACTGCGACGAATGCACAGTTTGTTGCTGAAAAATTAAAAAATCAATTAATGTATGGATATGAATTAATTTCGATTGTGTTTTTATGTGTGGTACAAGCAATTAATTTAAGAAAAGAGAAAGATCCCTCTTATTTATTATCTTCAAAAACAGATAGTATTTATCATATGATAAGTGAATGTATTGATTTAAATGGTGAAGATAAATCACTTTCAAAAGAATTAACACTGATACATGATTATATCTTAAATTATGAAATATAATCATCGGGCAGTTAATTAAGCTAAATTGAAATTTAATGATGGGTATTTAGTCAGTATTTTTTTAAACCACGGAGTAAAAATCTCCGGTTGTTGATTAATTTCATAAATAAGTTTAGAAATACTAACCCAGCGGATGGATGCGACTTCTTCAATATTGGGATAGATCACTTTATTATAGTGGCCAACATATAGGTGGTCATATTCATGTTCTATTAATCCTCCACTCACTTCAGCATGGTAAGTGAATGAACCAACATGAGTTAAAGGCGTGATGAACCCTAATTCTTCATTAAGTCGTCGTTGTGCGGCTTGTAGGGTATCTTCATGTGGTTTTGGATGACTACAGCATGAATTAGCCCATTGGCCAGCAGAGTGATACTTATGAAGCGCTCTTTGCTGGATAAGCAATTCATTTTGGTCATTAAAAATGAAAATAGAGAAGGCGCGATGTAAGCGACCGAGTTGATGTGCGAGTAATTTAGGCATTACACCTATTGGTTCATCATTTTCATTAACTAAAATTAACTGATCTTCCATTTTTATTATTTCCATTAAAAACTATACGTATAGTTTATTATAACTAAAAATAAAAGTTTGCAAATTAGAGCTATTTATCTCTTATTTTAGTTTAATTCTTAGTCTTATTTTTTTAACTCGCAGCTATTTTATTATTTATATAGCTGCGATAGGGTTGTCGTGAGGATTATTTTTGTTGTAATACCCAAACAGCAGCTTCAACCCTAGATTTTAAGTTTAATTTTTTAAGCAAATGTTTAACGTGAACTTTTACTGTACTTTCTGCAATATCTAGTTTGCGAGCTATCATTTTATTGGACAACCCTTGTGAAATGAGTTCTAAGATGTCCGCTTCTCTTGGTGTTAAGGATGCAATATGGTTTTCATCTTGTGTTGTATTATCCCTTAATGATTCAGCAAGTACTGAAGCTAGCGTTGGGCTGACAACTAATTTTCCACTGGCAGCCTCTTTAAGAGCCACAATAAGCTCTTCTGGTTCCATATCTTTAAGTAGATAACCATCAGCCCCTCTTTTTAACGCGTTGACTAGGTCATCACTATAGTTAGAGACGGTAAAAAGGATAATTCTTCCAGAAAGTTCCCTTTTTCTTAGCTCATCTAGAGTTTCAAAGCCATTCATACCCGGCATATTCAGATCGAGAAGAATTAAATCAGGGTCTTGTTCTGCTGCGATTTGGATACCTGTTTTCCCATCTCCTGCCTCTCCGATGACTTGTAATGAAGGTTCTAAACTAATCAGTTGTTTGACCCCATTTCTTAGCATCGGATGATCATCAATAAGTAGGATGGTTGATTTTTCATTCATTATATTTGTATTCTCCATAGATGATTTTTCCGGTGTTTTAAGCGTCAGGTAAAGGGAAAGTCACTTTAACTTGAGTTCCCCCTTGCTCTCTAGAAATAATAGAACACTCACCCTTAAGACTCAGTGCCCTTTCCCTCATAATAATTAGCCCATAATGGTTAAGTTTATCAGCATTAGATGAGATTCCTGTGCCATCATCAGTAATAGTAATGCTAGCGATACCCGCATGTTGACTTAATGATACTTCAGCCCGCTTAGCATTTGCATGTTTTAGGATATTACTAAGGGCTTCTCGGATTATTTGTATAATATGGATTGATTGGTGTGGCGAAATACTTTTCGCTGGTAGGTTATAATTTAATCCTATTGAATAGCCCATTCGTTCACTGAATTCGCTGATTGTACTCTCTAGAGAGGGTAAGAGCCCAGGCTCAGTTAATTTAAGCCTAAAGGTGGTTAATAACTCTCTTAACTGACTATACGCGGTATTAATCTCACTGCGCATTTCAGTTAACAACTGTTGAGGCCTTTCTGGTAATGGTTCAGGTTGCAATTGCAAATAGCTAATTTGCATTTTTAAGCAGGATAATGATTGAGCTATAGAGTCATGAAGCTCACGAGCAATGGCTGAGCGCTCATCCATTATCAATAGCTGTTGTTGTTGCTCTATTTGATGCTCCATTGCTAACATGCCTGAAATTTGCTTGGCCAATACAGAAACTAGATTGCTTTGTTCATCTGAAAGGACTTCTGTATCTTCAATTTCACCGATGATGACACCATATCGGTGCATGTTGTCAGACAAATCCCACTGCATAGTTATTGCTTTTTTTATTATCGGGGAGGGTTGTTTTGTAACATGATTATCTAATTCAGATAGCCCTATTGAATCACAACATATTTCATGAAAATAGGCATCATTACTTTCTTCGTATAACCGTAAGCTGAGATTTTTTAATAGGGTAATATTTTTGAGCTCAATCAGCACTTTTTGTAAGCGTGAATACAGAGGCTCCGAAGAATGTAAGATTTGGTTTGATTGATATAAATAAGATAAAACGCGATTTTTTGTCATCAGGTCCGCTGTTTTTTCTGCGACCCTTTCCTCTAATTGATGGTAACTTTGAGCCAACTCATCGGACATTTGGTTAAGTGTTTCACCCAAAGCGTTTAACTCATCTTGTTGGTGATTTTTAGGGTAGCGCTGACTAAAATCTTTTTGGCCAATAGCAGTCACCATTGACAATAATTTTACCCATGGGTAATAAATTTTCCGTCTTAGGTGCCACATTGTTCCCATTAATAACAAAAAAACTAAGCTAATAAAAACGAGCTGGGTCATTGCGACATAAGCAATTTTTCTTTCTGTTTTTTCATCAATATTATGGACTAGTTCATCAAGCTTATTAACGAATGATATTACTTCGTATCTTGCATCATTTGGTGACTCAGCAGCCATTAGCGCTGGTTTCAGTGTATGTAGCCAATAATTATGAAGTTCATTAAATTGGGGGGTTAAATTTTCGACTTTTACTACTTGTGTTAGTTCTGGGCTTACTAAATCATTTTCTAATATGCCTAGATAACGTTGATTTTGAGTATTTAATGGTACTAAGGAAAGTAACCTGTAGCTTTGCATTCTTAAGGAGCCTGATTTATTTATTGCATGGGCATTGCCTTGGACGCTAATAATCATACGATTTGAAATCGTCATTCCAATAATCCCCAAGATCGCAATAAGTAGCATCAGGCCGATTACTTGGTTAATAATTGAAAAGCGACGATACAGAGTCGGCATTTTTCCTTCCTCAAAAATAAAGCTCATAGTAAATTAAAAAGCTTGAACACCTAGTATTGTTCATAAAGAGCATAATATTAAATATACTACTTTGGTGGTATATTTTTTCGGTGGTGTGAGCGCTAAAGCAAAAAATTAAGCTTTAATATATATACTGATAATTTCAACTAATTGATATTTAATGGTTAATCTATTTTTTTGTTATATTCTAAAATACACATCTACGTATTATAACGTAAATTAAAGATGAATTTCTTTTGATTTAGATCAGTTTGCTTATGTTTGTAACGCAATGTGTAATTAAATTTATAGCGAAAAAATAACAATGGTAAACAATGGAGAGAAAGATAGCACTCAACCGTCTGTGCTATCTTATTTTTGAGGTTAACTTTTTTTAAGTTTTTTGAATAAATTGATTATTGCAACTAGAAGTAAACCTACGATTAAACCAAAAAATAAATTAATAATGGTAGGTAAGACAAACTGCATTGTACTGCCAATAATAGGGGTCAAAATTGCGGTAAAAGCAATTTCATCGATCCATTCTGAAATGTAACTAATACCATGTGTCAAAATACCACCACCAACCATGAACATTGCGGCTGTGCCTACAATAGATAAGGTTTTCATTAGATATGGTGTGATATAAATTAAAGCATTGCCACATTTTTTTAATGCTGTAGATGCTTTCTTCTGCAAGTAAAACCCTAAGTCATCTAATTTAACAATACCTGCGACTAGCCCATAAACACCTATTGTCATTACAATCGCAATAATAGAAAGCACAATAACTTGATTCATAAAGGTCGTTGAAGAAACAATCCCTAATGTTATTGCAATGATTTCAGCAGATAGTACAAAGTCAGTACGGATAGCACCTTTGATTTTTTTACTTTCAAACTCGCTAAGCATTTCAGGAGATAATTGTTTTTGCATAGTAGCGGCTGTTTTTGTTTCGGGGTGCAATAACTTATGTGCAATTTTCTCTGCACCTTCAAAACATAGGTAAGCCCCACCAAGCATAAGTAATGGTGTAATAGCCCAAGGTAAAAAGGCACTAATTAGTAGTGCTAAAGGGACAAGTATCAATTTATTAATAAACGAGCCTTTAGCAACTGACCAAACAACAGGAAGTTCTCTGTCAGCCCGTACTCCTGTGACTTGCTGAGCATTTAAAGCGAGGTCATCACCCAAAACGCCAGATGTTTTTTTAGCTGCCATTTTAGTCATGACGGAAACATCGTCTAACACTGCGGCAATATCATCAAGTAATGTGAGTAAACTGCTTCCAGCCAAAATAATATCCTCATTATTTTCTTTTTTAAGGTGTAGTTAATGTTTATTAGGTTGGTTTAGCGATAATTAGTTCACTTGGTATTAACCATAATCTATAAAATTTAATAATACCATTACAGTTAAAAATGCCGCGCATTGAATTATTAAATTTTTATGACAATGGAACCAATGCGTTTTTTGTGTTTCTAACTAATTAATTTTAGTGAAGTAACACATTTATAGTTGGTCTTTCGGTCTGACTTAACCACTTTGGGTTATAAATAATTTTAAGTAGATTGGTATAAGGTTAATACATGTCTTCTCAGCCAGTTTTGAGCATTGTTGTTGCCGTTTATAATGGTGAAAAATTTCTACCTCAGTTTTTTGAAAGTTTAATAGCGCAAAAATTAGAGAACTGGGAGCTTATTGTTGTTAATGATGGCTCTAAGGATGATAGTGAAAGCGTTATCAATGCTTATGCAGATAAGTTTGCTTGTTTCAAAGTATTATCTCAGGAAAATCAAGGTGTTTCGGTTGCTCGTAATACTGGAATGGCTGAAGCAACGGGGAAATATATTACATTTCCTGATATAGACGATGAAATTAACCCTAAAATGTATGGACGTCTATTAGAAATCGCATTATCTGGAGACCTAGACGTTGCAACCTGTAATGGGACATATGTTTATACCAATGGTGACGCACCGAAGGCTATTTTCCCACCAAACAAAGTACCCTCTACGGGGGTGATATCTGGTCCTGAATGGCTTGAAAAAGGGTTAAGCTCACGTAAGTTTTTACATGTGACTTGGTTGAACTTATACCGTTTAGAGATGTTACGCCAACATGATTTTTTCTTTGAGCCTAAGTTGCATCATCAAGATATTCCTTGGACGACTGAAGTTTTGTTAGTAGCAAAACGTGTGCAATTTATTAATGAACAGTATTATCGTTATTTGATCCATAACCAATCAGTTTCTCACTCATTGACGGGTGATGAACGCTCAGTTCGTAAGATAAACACTTATTTGAAAATCATTGATATGTTGCTAGATATTTATCGGCGCTATCCTGAGCAAGTCAAACAAGCACCAGCTTGCTTATGGCAGGTTGGTAAGGAAGGCTTAGGGGTGATCCAAGCCTTACTGGCAATTAAGTCACCTGAAACACAAAAAGAGATGGTGCAGCAGTTTTTTGATAAAGGTTACTGGCAAGTAGTATGGGAACATGCGACGACAGTAAAACTTAAGTGGCGTTTAATTAGGCGCTATACCAAATTAAAAGAAATCCTTAAATCATAATCTTTTGAAAAGGTAGCTGACAGAGGCTACCTTTTCATTATTTATTTACCTAATTGCTTAAGGGAATTTATAAACATTTCCCATAGTTTTGGGTTATCGAGCTTTGTGGCAACTTGTGTATGGCATTCGGCTTTGGCCGGCATACGAAAATCAGTGACAGTCATCCCTGTAGTTAAAGTACCTTGTAACTCGATATCAATTGGCGCTTTAACTGTTTCCATTATCGATGGGTTAATAACATAAGCGACGGCACAAAGGTCATGGACAGGTGCATGGTCGCTATAACCATTACGTTGGCGATAACCTGTTGTGTAGTAATTTAGGGATTCCACAACAAATTGGCTAATTGGTGTATTCAAACGAGCAATTTGTTCCATAATTAGATCATTTGGCCTAGCCTGGTGGGTGAGGTCTAATCCAACCATGGTAATCGGCCATTTTTCATTAAATACAATATGGGCGGCTTCAGGGTCTATGATGATATTAAATTCAGCTACAGCAGAGCGATTACCGGTATGGTAGCCTCCCCCCATCAGAACGACTTCTTTTACTAACTCTACAATTTCAGGTGCTTTTCTGACGGCCAAAGCAATATTTGTTAATCCACCAATAGGAACGAGAGTAATTGTTTTAGGGGGATGAGATTTGATTGTATCGATGATCAAATCGACAGCATGGCGTTGGTCAATTGGCTGTGTTGGCTCTGGAAGATGTGTCCCATCAAGCCCTGTGCTTCCATGAACTTCAGGGGCAGTTTGTATTGTCCTTACTAAGGGACGAGGGCAGCCAGCAGCTATAGGGATATTATTTGCACCAACGAATTCCATAATTGCGCGTGCGTTGTGAGTCACTTTGTCTAGAGTTTGGTTTCCAACGACAGTCGTGACAGCGAGTAAATCTATATTTGGGTTACCTAACGCCAAAAAGATAGCCATAGCATCATCATGTCCAGGATCACAATCTAAAATAATTTTGTATTTCTGCATTTTTGCTCCTTTCATTATGTTATTTACTTTTGATTAACATAATATAAGGATTTATTTATTATTTTGTGATTTAAGCTTCATTTTAATGAATACTAATGTAATGAAACTATTCATTAATGTTACTAATATCATAGTGACATAATTAACATATTAATAACAATCATGTTGAGTTTATAAAGATTATGTGTTTCTTATATCCTTTAGCTTGGAGTATAAATACACTTTATTAATAAGTTAATAAACTAGGAGGGAGCATGGATAATTATCTCAATAAATTGCCAGATGTAATTGATTCTGTTGCAACTAACCAGTTTTACCCTAATTTATTATCATGGTTATCTTCATTCATCACATTTGATAATGCGATTGTATATTCTTTTGAGAAAGGTGCACCTCCTCGATTTCTATCTAAAGTCGAACGTCGCAATAGTGATAGTGTTAATAGGATCTATCAGCGAGGTGCTTATTTAATGGACCCATTCTATCAAGAAATCCAGAAAGGGGGCGCTTCGACGGTACTCACGCTAAAAGAATTGGCACCTAAAGGTTTTTATCACACTGATTATTATCTTAATTTCTATCGTAAAACGGGTTGGTGTGATGAAGCGGGTTTATTGTTAGAAATCTCAACAGGTAGGCAACTAGGGATCTTTTTTGGTAACGAAGATAGACCTTTCTTCTCAGGAAAGCACACACAAGCCCCACTTAAAGATGCTTGCGATATTATTCGTAGTATGGCTAGGCTTCATAAAGAAGTCTCTCCTCATGCAGTTTCTCATCATTACCGAAATGCGGATATGCAAACGCGGTTTGGGTTAACCCCAAGAGAGTGTGAGGTTGTTGAACTGATCCTTGCTGGTAAAGGCTCCCCACAGATTGCACAGTCGCTTTTTATCAGTTTAGGGACAGTCAAAAATCATCGTAAGAATATTTACCAGAAATTAGATATTAATTCGCAAGCTGAATTATTTAACTTATTTATGAATAGGCCAATTCAATAGGTAGGGTGAATTTCCTTACCTCAAAATATGAGAATTATTTAGTTTATTTATCATGGTGTTAGTTTTATCTAATATTTATTAGAATACTTTTAAGTATTTCAACTCATAAATTGTTATATTATTAATATGGCAATAATTATCTAATTAATTGAATTTTAATTAAAAAAATAAACTTTACTAAATTTTATTTTTATAT
>RWZD01000178.1_pt1 | contig 10748 bp, 11 predicted proteins | sample 2187771 | NCBI WGS metagenome assembly RWZD01 (sample SAMN10531866, study PRJNA481165) | viral metagenome | isolation source: viral particles purified by filtration and ultracentrifugation from about... | place: USA: Tennessee
AAACAAAACTGGAATCTAGTAAATGAGTTTGTAGATGTGGAATCAGGCGGTAAATTAGAAAAGAAAGGTTTAAATGCACTATTAGATACAGTTGAAACTGGTAGTGTTGATGTAGTTTTATGTATGGACCAAGACAGATTATCACGCCTTGATACAATATCGTGGGAATATTTAAAGTCTGTATTAAGAGATAATGATGTAAAGATAGCGGAACCGAACGGAACATTGACAGACTTATCTAATGAAGACCAGGAGTTTATGTCTGATTTACGAAATTTGATGGCACAAAGGGAAAAGAAATCTGTAGTGCGTCGTATGATGTATGGTAAAAGGCAACGATTAAGAGAAGGAAAGGCTTGGGGAGTCGCTCCATTTGAATACTATTATAAAAATGATGCTTACTATATAAAAGATGGCTGGGCATGGACGATACCTTTTATAGATGACTTATACTTAAATAAGAATTATGGATATACACGGATAGCTAATGAGTTAAATAAAATATCAAAAACACCGACAGGTAAAGAATGGAATGAGCATTTAATTGCAACAAGAATGACCAGTAAATGTTTTCATGGTTATCAAGAGATGACATTTTCGAATGGGGAAACAATAGCAGCTAAAGTATATGAACCAATGAGAACAGAAGAAACGTATAATAAAATACAAGCTGTTAGAAAACAAAGAAACAAAGAATATAAAGTCTACACTAGAACATCAACAAAAAATATCAGTTTGCTAAAATATGTACCTTTAACATGTGGTTACTGCGGTAGAGTACTTTTCGTTAGTCAACAATCAAAATATAATAAACCTGTATTTTTGACTTATCATGGTAGAGCTAAAAGTATCAAAACAGGAGTATCCTGTAAGCTAAATATCAATGCTAAACGATATGAATATAATTTAATTGTTGCTTTAAAAGAAATATTAAATGATGAAGATTTATCAAAAAAATATATAAATTTTGAAACAAACGAAGAAGAACTAAGTGAGTTAAAAAAAGATATAGATAAATTGGAAAAAGAATTAGAAAAACAATCATTAGCCAAAGATAAGTTATTAGATTTATATTTAAACACCAATAACCTAACTAAAGATTTTTACTTAAATAAGGAGAATGATTTAACGAATAAGATAAATGCAATATCAAGCCAGTTGGAAAAGTTGAAAAGAAAAAAAGAAGTAATAAATAAGAAAGAATGGAATTATGAGGCGTTATATGAGTATTTGCAAATAGCAAGTAATCTTGGAGTTGAACTAACAAGACACGAACAAGCTAATGTTATTAAGAATTTATTTACTAAAGGAGTTTTAACAGAAGAAGAACTCGTTTTAACCACAGAGATATACAACGGAATCCCCATAGATATTACGATTCCTGTAGAATCTTCCACCCACACCGTTAATAAATGGATAAGACAAGATGAACGTGACGGTAACTTAGTTTACCGTTACTAATTTTATAGTTTATTTTACCCCATGTACTACCCCTTTTCATTGAAATAAATAATAGGTAGTACATGGACTAAATAAAAGGAGGATAAACATGCATACAATCAATGATTATGTACGTTTTATTGCTGACAGTTTAGGTGTGAAATTAAGTGAAGAGAAAATTAATAAGTTAGGAATTGAATTAATTAATGATGAAAAATATGTGGAGGTACTTCACAATTTAGAGAATAAAATTTTTGAAATGAGAAAAAGTAAGTGGAGAAACAAATAGATCCTAGTGTATAATTTCCAGTGGTAAGTAATATAAAAAAGGCGGGTATTTATTTCTCCGCCTTAAAAATATATCTGAAATTTCCATCTAAAAATTTGCTCATTTTGTTGGCTTGAAAACTCCAAGTCTGTCCTTGAGATTTTGGATAAAATACAAATCCTCCATTTTTAATATCTAAAATCCTTTTAAAATGAGAAGGATATAAAATGTTTTCTTTTATCCACTTATCACTTTTATTAATTCGTTTTTGTAAGTCTTTCATGTTCCAATAAACTCCCGAAAGAGATTGTTGCTTTAATTCCTCTAGTTCTATTTTATTTATCAAGACATAATCTTTTGGAATTTGGATAGACATCTCTACATTTAATCGTTGCATTAATATCCCTCTTATAATAGTAAATAACTTTACATCAAACTAACTTCCATCACATCATCAAACATTATTTCCGTTTCTTCCATATATATAACACCATTGGATCCATCCATACCTAACAAATGTCCTTCTTCATAGAAATAATCATGAAACGCATAATATTTAATACGAATTTTATAATCAAATTCTAATGCTTCCTGCAGCAATACATAGTTTTCAGCTTTCATTTGTTCATCTATAATTGGTTTATCTTTATATTCTTGTTCTTTTTCCATTACTTCTAACATTTGTATATGTTCTGGCAACATTAATGACGTCCATTTCATAGTTCCTCGTTCGTTAACATTCATTATACTACCACCCTTTCGTATATTGGAACAACTGCTAATAAATTATCTATCCTAAAAGTACGTTGTGCTCCACGCATATAACAGAACGTCTTGAATGTAGTGCTATTTATTTTAAGTACACGAACTGTACGTTCAGTGACAACAGCATCATCATTCATGTACATAATTCTTATCACATTGCTACAACGACAACATCTTAACAATTCATTACGCACATTTGTTCCCTCCTTTTAAAAACATTATAGGTGAACATACGTTCTGTTTCAAGTGGAAATTTTTTACTGAAATGATACAATGTATTTAGTTTATTAAAAGCAATTACTAAAGAAATAAGAAAGATAGGAGCAGAAAACATGGCAAGGAAAAAATATTATGACGAATATGGAAACCAGGTACGTTCCAAACCACAGAAGCGATTTTATCAAAAAGTCTCTGTTTGGCTAATGGTGGTTTTATTAGGAACTATTGTAATTATTACGATCAATACATTCATTGGAAAAGAAGACATTTTAGACGAACCAACAGGATCAGAAACCGCGGAAGTTGAGAGCAAAGAAGACAAAGAGGTAGATAAGGAAGTTGAAACTACAGAAAAATCCGTTGAAGAACAAACGTACACATATGATGATTTTAGAGGTACATATGTAATGTTTGAAGGAGAGCCATACAACTCTCCTATCGTATCAAATATATTGGTACTAGGAGACGACTTTTATCAAACCTTTGATCGTTGGGAATTTAATATGACTTCTACTATTCTTGATAAAACAATAGAAGGAAATGTTTTGACACTTGATTTAGATAGTGATGAAAACGAAGTGCAGGGGCGTCATAGCGAAAGTGGAACAGAAAAATTTGAATTACGTTATGACGGAGATAAAAAAATGATTTACTCAAAAACAGAAGATTATTCTCTTTATTCTATGGCCAACGAAGATCTGCAAAATCACTATAGTCAATCAGAAATTGACTATGCACGAATTATCATGACAATAAATGGTGAACCAAGTTTAGATCAATGGGCTGTGTGGAATGATGATTTTGGTATTCCGATTGTTAACGTAAGATATAATTCTGCTGGCGATCCTACAGAAGTTTCTGATGAAGTCCCTTATCCTGAAGACGTAACCCATTTAGATTCAACTAATCAAGGAATGCCTGCTGGCATTATTACTTACTCGTCTATCAGTGATGGTAATATCATAAGATATCCTATGCCCTTGCATTATCATCAAGAGGATCAATCAGAAGAAGGATACCGACAACTGGCTCAAGATGCTTTAGATGATGCTAATACAATATCCATAGAACCTTTCGAACCTTATGCTGTAGCAGACTTTATAGGACGTGTGGAATTTGTGTATGAGGAATAACCTTTATATTTTAACAAAGAAAAAGACTCACTGTTTTAAGTGAGTCCTTTTCCCTTCTGAGACTTATACATTTAATATTACTTATTGTACCAGATGATTATCGAAACGTGAAGGGAGTGGTTTAAGTAGGTAACTAAACTTTTTATTCGTTTTCTTTATTAATTATTTCGCTCATTTTATTATTTTGATTGTTCCTCATATCTTTTTCATGTTCATCTAGAAATTTTTCAATTCTATATTGCAATTCAACAATTCTTCGCTTTTCTTCTCTATGTTTTTCTATATTACTTTGTAAATTTTGTAAATCTTTACTAAAAGCAATATATAAGATAATTCCAAAACGAAAAGCGGTTAAAAACATATACATCACAATGGTAATATTCAGAACAACTAGTAAATAATTAATTTCGGTGAACTTTTCATAACTCACTTCTAATACTATTATTAAAATTAAATAGGAAAATGATGCTATAAAAGCATTTCTAATGTATATTACTAAATCTTTAAATGTATTTTCATTTAAGTAAGCGAATATAGAATCTACTTTAATACTGCCAAGTAAAGTAAATACAGTTACATAAATTCCAATAAAAATAGCAGATATCGAAAGTAAAGAACCTTTTAAATCAAATATAGCTTTTCCTGCAGTTGTTCCAATAAAGTTCTGATAATTAACATTAAAATCAAATGCATAATTAACTACAGTAAGCGTAACAAAAAGGATAAGGATTGTGGGTATCAAACGTTTTTCTAAAAAACTTAATGAACTGTATATTTTTTTATTTTCGTCCTTACTCAATCAACACCCTCCTTTACTGTTTATACAATCTCACTATAAATTAAATCAGGTAAATCAATATGGAGTTCAATATCATATTCTAAATGATTATTCTGTCCGAGTCGTCCCCTGTTGTAAAAGTTTCCCTCGATGCTATCACAGATTGTTTCCCAACCATCGTCATCAACTTCAATAATATTTTTTAAAACTCCTTGGTTTTTTAGATCTAATGTCTCCTTGTTTCCTGTTGTTGGGCTAATATAATCGATTTTAATTGATTCAAAAACATCTGATTCCGTATTTAACGCTCGTAATAATGGAATAAGTTGCTCAGGATTTATAGCGTTTGTTCTCCATTTCCTGCCATTACTAAAACCAACTGTTGCAAAGTTTGCTCCAAACTCTCGATGAGCTTGTATGGAGTTTCCTAGTATATCACCTACTACGCTTCTATGTTCATTTACTTGATTTTGCTCATTAAGTATTTGTTGATTTCTAGCAGTTAAATCAATTTTAAATAAGACGTTCTTAATGTCTTGAGACTGTGCGATATCATTAAACCCTAGCCTAGGTTCAATAGGTTCTAAAGTAACGGCCCATCTTCCTCCGTTGTCTTTTGGCAAAAAGCTATTTAGGTAATATTGTAAACCATTTGGGCGCATTCCATGGTGATTATATTCTACAACAAGCAAACGATTATTTCTTTGATAAAATATTGAGGTTAACTCCACTACATCATCAGGTATTTCGTCAATTCTGTCCGTACCTAGTGTACTTATAAACGGTTTATCTAATCTAAATTTTCCAATCACTACTTTTCTGTCGTTTTCATCATTACTATTCAACCTAGGGTCCGACATATTCATCAAACAAATATTACCTTGCTTAAGTCGCTTCAGTCTTCTTTCCACTGCTACGCCACGAATATTATCTAATAAATCACTTAGATGTAAATTTGTTGTTTGATTATTATATGTAATGAATGCATTATAATAATATAAAGTTCTATTCAATATTATCTCCCCCTCTATTGTCGCTAAATAACACTATACGACAAAAAGGGATATATTTCCTTATAATTCACAAATTCGTGATAACTTTTAATCAATTATATTGAACTATTATTTAGATAAAGAGCAACTAAGCCCTCTTTTTTAATATAAAAAGGCTGCTATCTCCCGAAATATTATAGAGAATAACAGCCTATTGAGCAGTAATATTATTTTATCATAACTTCAAATAAATATTCGTTTTCCTATCTAATATTATTTCCGTTTACCTTTATTTAAAGCTTTTTGCCACTCTTTAATTACCATAGATGGATAACTAACCTTGCTGTCTTGTGGAGTACCATAATGTTTCTGCATGTTAGTGATTAACATTGATGGATAAGTGATTTTACCATCTCTGTACTTAGCAGGAACACCAAATTCGGCTTGCATAGCCTTTATTAAATTACTTCCACTTGTTCCATATTTGGCAGATGGAATATTTTTAGTATTGGTGTTTTTAGGTTGCCCACTAACTATGCCATCAACAATTTTCAAGCCATAAACTTCTTGTGCAAGTTCACTCGTGGCATTCCCCCATGATCCATCAATTATTAGTTTACTAGATTGTGGTTTACTTGGCTTTGGTTTACTTGGTTTAGACGCAGAAGGCTTTTTATCATTAGTCGTACCTGTTAAAGTTTTAACTAACTTTTTAGCGTATATTTCCACGTCCTCTGTTAACACTTTAGCGTTATCTTTATTTGTACCAAAGCCTAACTCGACTAATCTATACGTAATACCAGCGTTTGCTGTACGATTTACGTTGGCTAGGTTATTACGTCCACTGACACCTGCATGACCCTTGTGTGAATAAATTGTACCTACCATGGACTTTATTGTATCACGCAATGCTAAGTCCATTTTGTCTGGGCTGTAGTTGCTATGAATGATTACGTGACCACCTTTTGCTGTAGCACCAGCTGCATCAAAATGAAATTCTGTAATCTGTGAAGCGTTATATTTTTTTGCAAGTGACACAATGTTTCCGTAGCTGTATACGTTATAATCATCAAAAAATACTAAGTCATGATTCTTAGGTAAAAACTTTTTCATCGCCGGGAATAAATCTTCTTTAACATATCGATGTTCGCCTTTTGTTATCAATCCGGTTGCACCCGGATCAAATACGCCGTTCTTTTGCCTTCCGTGACCAGCTATTAATAGATGTGTCATTATTTATCGTCCCCTTCCGAAAATTCTTCTTTAATATCATCTCGCACCTTATTCGTTCCAGTTTCAATGTGCTTTAACTTCTCTGCAATATTTTGTGGAACTAATACACCGACTTGAGCTAGGTTTTCTGTAATACTCAATCCTTCATTTGCAATATAAAAAAGGACAGTAGCGTATGCCACCATCCCATTTAAATCTAATATTTGATCAATCACATTTGCTAACACAACGACGACTAATACAAGCACTTTACGAGCATATCCAAACAACGACTTGCGACTCCATAAATTTTGGTCTTTGACCGCTTTTGCGATACCTGTGATAATATCAAGTGCCATTAATAAAATAAGAAGATGCAAAAACTTAACATCTCCAAATAAATAAAACTTCACTGCTTCTAGGTGTTCCAAATTTATTCCTCCAATAACCATATTATTCATCTCCTTGTCCTTTTTTGAGTTGGACTTTCTCATATTTCCCCATAAAAAATACGCCCAGGTTGTGAGCGTAAAATAAAAAACTTTAAATATTGTCTAGCAAACATTTCTTATTCCATAATAATTTATAATCTTCTTTTTCTTTAACTAGTATAACCTCATACTCATCGTATGCTCTTTTTACGTTTATTAATTTAAAATTATATTTCAGTTCATCCTGTGTAGAATTACCTACAGCTAGCTGTTTATCGTGAAAAAAGTTTTTAATCGATTCGACTATTTCCGATGTTGAATACTGCTCTAATTCAATTTTAGATTCTCTTGATAACATATCATACACTTTTATATCACCATTTTTTGCAAGTTCAAATATAAGATTCATACTATCTTCTGCATTCATGCATATCCCCCCTCATCATATTATCTACATAATACGACATTAGGGGAATATTAACCATAAAAATAACGCTTATTCAGCGCTAACTCCTTCATTATTTTTATTTAACATAGCAATCAACGCTTCATTCTTAGCTTGTTCGTTCGCCAATTCAATTTCCAAGTTTGCGATTTTTGTTCCTAAACGACCGATGACTGAATTAATATCATACTCAAATGTTTCCACTTTTTAATTCCTCCAATTCATTTTTCAAATCACGAACAACAGGTATTAACAATGTCAACAAACGATCATATTGCAATCCCTCTACTTCACCTTCGTCATTATAATCGCAGTACATTCCTAATCCTAATTTGTGTACGTCGTCCGCAGATAAACCTGCAATTCTTTCGATAGGCGTGATTACAATATCTTTGTCGATTCTTTCCTTGTTATATTCACACGTTAAATTATCGGCCATTCTCTCACATTCATTTTTATCAAACCAATGTTTTGGATATAATTCCAATATTTTATTGTAATCAAAGTCAATATCCTCAACCAATATTTTATGTTTTTCCGCTGATGACGATCGATATAATTGACCACTTGAACCAATTCTGACGTTAGCACTGTTGGAACTTGTTTCTTTATAAACATGGGGTAAATATAATGCGCCTGTTGAAGCTCCAATGTACATATCATCACGATAAGAGTTATTACCCGACCCACTTGCTTTATCTTCATGCGACCTTACAGTGAAGGGTCTTTGTCCTCTTGCTCTGTTTCCGTAAAACGTAAAGTTTCCTTCGTTTGGACTAGCGGAAATAGAATGCAATTTAGGAAACTCTACACCGAACGCACTTCCTCCTGGTCCACCTTCACCTACTTGCAACATACCATTTAAGGTAATTGTCCTCGTTTCAAAATGTACATGATCTAACCTAACAGTGTTTCCGTTTAAGTTCTCTTTGTAAATCTCGATTCCGTCATATTCAGACTTAAATAATGCATAACCTGTTTTTTTGAAAGGTTTTGAAGTGTTTTCTTGAATCATTGCTAACTCTAATTTTAATCCTGTAGCTCCTTTGGTTTCTAAATCTGGGTTATCTACAACGAAACTAGATGCCTCAACCTTACCTCTAAACGTCCCTGTAGCACCTTGTAAATCACCTGCAAACCTAACGTTCCCATTAGTATCAACAACAAATTGATCATTAACGTTTAATCCCGCAAGTGACTTAATATGTTTTGCTTCAAGCTTCCCCGTTACATTGACACGTTCAAAGTCTAATAGTGCTTTATCCGGTGATAAGTTAAGTTCACCGAATGCTCCATCTTTGGAAACTTTAGCATTAATTTCACCAGGAAGAACTTTTAAATCTCCCTCTGCGGTACTAACTCTGTTTTCTAAACTATCTACTACTGATTTACTTGCTTTAAGGCTCACTTCACCTGCTAAAGTTTTTATTTCACCTTCAGCAGATGTCACACGTCCGCTGACTTCATTAATTGCTTCGTCAGTGTCTTCGGGTGCTGGGGACCAGGGAGTAACTTTATTACCTTCTTCTACTTGCGCCCTCCATAATGCCACATCAACATACCTACCAGTTGATGCAGCTCTAAATTGCAGTTGTAAAAAAGATGTTGAGCGCTTTTCAGTAACAACTACTCTTTTAGCCTCGTTAGCTTCTAACTCTACTATCGGTGTATTCTCCAAACCGTTAACTCTAACAGACATAGGAACATCACGCAAATTCTTAACGTATAGAGATACAGTGTATGTTTTTCCTTCTACAGTCGGTGTATCGGATGTTATATTTTTAATCCCTTTTAATATTGAGTTTTGGTCTCCACCTGTAAACCGCATTTTATGAGCATCTGTCGCTCCCCATTCCTCAACTTTGTAGTTATCCTCATATTGAGTTACAGATGAGCCATCGTAAGTTGTCATTACATTAGGGTTAAAATTATTACTGTCTTTATTTAAGTTAGTTCCCCCAACTTCCAATCCATCTAAATTAGCACGAACTTCACTAACGCTTGTCTTAACTTCGTCAGCCTTAACTTCCACGTTACCGATTTTTGTATTCAAGCTATTTTCTACTGTATCTAATTCGCTACTGTCAGCCTTTAACCCGATAGCTTTTTCATTTTGTCCAATACGAGTACCTTGTGATTTTAAATCCGTTACAATATCTTCTTTATCAGTCTCATACTGCGTAATGGAAACAGTGTTATTAATCATGTTGTCTACATCTTCAATAGTATAGACAGTATTTCCGTCAGCTTTCTTTTCGATTTCGGAGAACATATCCTCTGGAGCGAGAGTGTGTGGTGTTCTATATGAACCTCGTTCAAGCTTAGCCTCCTTATAATGCACAATGTCATGAGATGTTAATTTATCATCAAATCTTACAACCATAACCCTAACTTTATCCCAACCATGTGGCATTTCAAAGGTGACACTTGAATAACCTTTTTCTCCCTCTTTAAATTTATTTCCTCTGAAATCGATATACGTTGAACCAGAAACACGAACCATAAGAAAAACTTCCTTTGGTGATTGTTCAACATCTAAATAAACACTAGCCGTATATGTTTCACCCTCAGTTAACTCTACTTCGTCGTAAGGTTCAAAATCACCCCACGTATGTTTTCTATCATAAGTGCTAAAAACACTACTAGTACCTAATAATAAATTCCTGTTCTCATATTCCAACTTTTCAATCGCATGTTTAAGTTCCCCATCAACATATTCAATTGGTGCTCTATCCTCAATATCAGAAGCGATTTGCTCCATCTGTATATCATAGACTTCTTTAGCTACAGCATATTGTTTTGCACTATCTAATGCAGATTGTGCCTTTTCTTCAGAAACATTATCAGCATACTCTTGCACATCGACTTTAATCTTTTTATCTTCTTCAACAGCAAACTCTTTCGCATTTTCTTCTGCTTTTATTCCAGTGGCTTCAGCAAATGTTTTTCCATCTTCAAAGACAGTTTCATCTTTATCGTCAATGGTTAGCTTGTCATACGTATACTCGGCCATTTCATAATGACTAACTCTCTTTTGTATTTGTTTCTGTAACTCTTTCCATATA
>RWZD01000179.1_pt1 | contig 10721 bp, 9 predicted proteins | sample 2187771 | NCBI WGS metagenome assembly RWZD01 (sample SAMN10531866, study PRJNA481165) | viral metagenome | isolation source: viral particles purified by filtration and ultracentrifugation from about... | place: USA: Tennessee
ATTACATCCGCTTTTGTCACTGGCCATGCAGCAGGGACAAGTGCAGCGGAGCGGGCAAAAGAACTGCCGAATGGATAAACCATAGGAAAAGACAGATAGCGCGGACAAACGTATCGTCCGCGCAGTATTTTTACTTTTACGAAACCTAAAGCCTCCTACTACAACAACCCCATACTGCAGCAAGGATCAATTTTCCAAATATCGGTATAAAGTCGTTTTACTAATACCCGTTTCCTCTCTTATGTCAGCCAGACTGTATTTTTTGCTTTCATACATCATAATGGCTCGTTTTACATTTTCATCTGGTTTTCTTGGGCGTCCTGGTGCAATACCTTTCTGTTGCGCATGACGCATTCCTTTTTTTGTTTTCTCACTAATGACATCACCTTGAAATGCAACAAGCTGTTCTACAATATAGTGAAACGGATATCTTTTTTCTTTATTTGTATCAATGTCTTCTTTGATGGCGTGCATGGAAGCCCCTTTCTCTTCCATTGCTTGTAGCAACTCCACTAAATGACGTGTGGAATCCGCTAGTATATACAGTTTCGTGACGATGACTTGATCGCCTTGTTCAAGATTGTCCATCAAATCCTGCAGCTCTATTCTTCGTTTGGCAGAAGCATGCTGCTCTGTAATGATGTTATCACAATTTATTCCTCTTAAAGCTTCAGCTTGCCTCTCACAAGTTGGATCGTTATCATCAGGCCTCATATATCCAATCAACATATTATTTTTTACTCCTTACATCATGATAAATATACCTCCATCATACCATATTACATCACATAGCTAGTTCCAAAATGGTTCCTTTTTGGTTCGAACCATGTTAAACTTATTTTATCCATAGTGGTTCGGTATTCGTTAGAAACAGTAACATATATTGATAAGGGAGTAGATGTAGTGTTAGAAAAGATAAAGATGGACTGGTTTTCCAATATTAGAGGGGATATTCTCGCTGGAATCGTTGTTGCACTAGCTCTTATTCCAGAAGCAATTGCTTTTTCCATTATAGCAGGAGTTGACCCTATGGTCGGATTGTATGCTTCTTTTTGTATCGCGGTTATCATTGCCTTTGTCGGAGGACGTCCAGGCATGATTTCAGCTGCAACCGGTGCGATGGCGCTATTGATGACTCCATTAGTAAGAGAACATGGACTTGATTACTTATTGGCCGCCACACTGTTGACCGGAGTTATTCAGGTGATTTTTGGCATCTGTAAAGTGGCCAAGCTAATGAAATTCATACCGCGAGCTGTCATGATTGGGTTTGTTAATGCATTAGCCATCCTCATTTTTATGGCGCAAGTCCCACATTTTCTTGGGATTTCCAATTTAACGTATGTGTTTGTCGCCATTACTTTAGTAATCATATATGTCCTGCCGAGGTTTATCAAAATCGTCCCGGCCCCTTTAATTGCGATTGTCGTTTTAACCTCTGTCGCACTTTATGCAAACGTCGATTTGCGGACAGTAGGCGATCTAGGGACAATCTCCAGGTCTTTGCCGGAATTTATCATGCCAAATGTGCCATTTACATTTGAAACTTTAGCGATCGTTTTTCCTTTTTCCCTTGCGTTAGCAATAGTCGGCCTGCTCGAGTCTTTATTAACTGCTTCAATTGTAGATGATATGACAGATACGGAAAGCAATAAAAACAGAGAAGCGAAAGGACAAGGGATCGCTAATATGATTACCCCTTTCTTTGGCGGGATGGCTGGGTGTGCAATGATTGGACAATCCGTCATTAATGTAAAATCAGGCGGCCGCGGCAGACTTTCCACCCTAACCGCTGGGTTATTTTTGATGTTTTTAATCATTGTATTAGGCGATCTGGTTGTCCAAATTCCAATGCCTGTGCTAGTAGGAATTATGATTATGGTTTCCATCGGTACATTTGATTGGTCCTCTTTCACCTATTTAAGAAAAGCGCCTAAAACGGATGCGGTTGTCATGCTCGTCACTGTCGGTATTGTAGTGGCTACCAGCGATTTATCAAAAGGAGTCCTTGCAGGTGTTGTATTAAGCGCTATTTTCTTTGTCGCTAAAATATCCAGACTTAAAGTGAAGCAGACGGTTGAAAATGATACGATTGTGTATAGAATTGAAGGACAATTATTCTTTGCCTCCGCAGAAGATTTTGTAAAATCCTTTGCTTTTAATGTTAAACAACAAGTGATCATTCTTGATTTTACCGACACACATATTTGGGATGACTCAGCGGTAGGTGCCATTGATAAAGTTGTCATGAAGTATGACGAAAATGATAATGCGGTAACTATCAAAGGACTTAATCCTTCCAGCAAAAAAATCTTGGATACATTATCTATTTATCCTAGCGTCTATTGAAAATCAGCTTCACTAAAATTAAAATTTGGGAGGGAAACGGATGTACAAACGAATTTTATTAGCGGTGGATGGATCAGCCTATTCGATTCGTGCGACTGAAGAAGCGGTAAAAATCGCTTCCTTGCTGCCCGAATGTACAATTGAATTAGTCTATGTTGCGGATTTCTCAAAGGCAAAAAACGAGATACTACATGCACAAGGCAAGGAGGCTTTAGAACATGCGAGGCGCAAAAAACTTGCTCCAGCTGAAGAAAAAATTAACTCAAAAAACATTTCCTATGAAGTAAAAATGCTGCACGGTCATCCTGGACCTGCGATTATTGAGTATGCCAATGAAGAAAAGGTCGATTTAGTTGTGCTAGGCAGTCGCGGATTAAACACGTTGCAAGAAATGGTGCTAGGCAGTGTGAGTCATAAGGTAGTAAAAAGAGTGGATTGTCCGGTTCTGATTGTAAAATGAGATTTGGTCAAAAGATGATGAGAGGCCTTTAGAAAGACAAAACACCACCGTATTTACAGTGTGGTGTTTCACCTTGTTAGAAATAGGTATAAAAACTCTCCTCATATCATTGATAATAAAGCTCCCCCCGCAGCGCCAGAAACAACAATAGCCCAAGGGGAGAGTTTCCAGTAAGCAAGCATGCTGAATAAGACAGCCGCCATAGCAAAATCTGTTGGCGCCAAGATGGTGCTCGTCCAAATCGGGTAATAAAAAGCGGAGATGAGTATCCCCACCACTGCTGCATTTACACCCAAAATAGCCCCCTTGATTTGTGGATTATTTCGTAAGCTATCCCAAAATGGCAATGCGCCAAGGAGCAAAAGAAACGCCGGTAAGAAGATAGCAACAGTAGCAACCAATCCTCCTTGCCACCCTTTCATCACCACACCTAAATAAGCAGCGAAAGTAAACAAAGGACCTGGCACTGCTTGTGTCGCACCATAACCAGCCAAGAAGTTTTCTTCGCTTACCCAGCCTGTTGGAACGAATTCTTGTTCCAATAAAGGTAGGACGACATGACCGCCACCAAACACTAAAGAACCAGATCGATAGAAGCTATCGAATAGTGCGACCCAATGGGATCCTGTTGCTTCCCTTATGATCGGTAATAAAAAAAGCAAACTGAAAAATAGCAATAAACAACCTATCGAAATTCGTTTAGCAATTGGAAAATATGAAAGTGATTCATCACTTTCATTATGTTGCCTATATAGGAAGAAGCCAATAAACGCAGCTATTAAGATAACTCCCACTTGAATTAGAGGTGATTGCCAAAACAACGTGGCAATCAATGCTAGCAATGCAATTGTTTTTCTTTTTACATCAGGGGTTAATTTTGTTGCCATTCCTATAATAGCATGTGCAACAATCGCTACCGCTACAATCTTTAATCCGTGGAGCCACCCTGCTTCGGCTATATCAAATCCAGTAAGGAGTAATGCAAAAATCATGAGCGCGATGACGGAGGGTAATGTAAATCCAATAAAGGATACGATCCCCCCCAACACTCCTGCCCGCATCACGCCAATTCCAATGCCAACTTGACTGCTGGCTGGCCCTGGTAAGAATTGTGCTAAAGCTACTAAATCAGCATAACTCTTTTCATCCATCCACTTTTTTCTCTGTACATATTCTTCATGAAAATAGCCTAAATGTGCTGTCGGACCGCCAAAAGAGGTCATGCCAAGACGCAGAGATATCAGCAATATTTCTATCAATGATTTAAAATCCTTATTTGGATTCATTTGTTTAATTGTTCTCCCCTTTTTCCAGTCGCTCAAAAATCTTTCGCAATTTAATGATTATACGTGCATCATAGCATACTATTGATTATGGAACGACGCTAAACTGCAGATTTTACTTACGTTTTACATGGCTGGTAGGATTGCTGGGATTCTAAAGAAAAATGACTGTTGCAGCATACCTATTTCTATATACAATTAAAAAGCCCAAGATACTCCAAACATATGAGCTCTTGAGCTTTCCTTGATAGAGGGGCATGAAATTTCTGTTCGCCATTAAAACTGTTACAGCTGTCTAAACTCCTTCCATCATATCCCGTCGACGATAACCGAGAAAACCGATCACCATCAAAACAATACTGATCACAGTGATGACAAGAAATGCGATGGCATCAAAATCTTCCATCGGCATTTGTGGAATCCAGCTTTGAATAGCCGTTTTAAAAAACCATTCCGGCAAATCTAATATCCCGCCAAAGTAATTGAGTACAAAGGAATAAGCCAGATAAACATAAACAGCTTTTCCGAGTTTCGGCGCCCAGCCAAGTGCCAAAGCTGCAAGTCCTGTAAAAAATAAAACGGATGGCAAGAAATTATAGCCGGCGACAAGAAAATCAGCGACATCCATTGACGAACTTCCCTCCATTGCCACGACTGCAGTACCTCCAAGACCGCCGGCAGCCAATAGGATTCCTACTAATCCTGCAACGACCGAGATACCAATACTGGTCCAATATAATTGACTGCGCGTTACCTTGGTCGCATAAAGCTGACTTAAGTGTGATTGGCTTTCTTCAGAAAACAACTTATTAACAATCACAATTGGCAAGATGGAAACGAGCACAATCATTACCATCATAATCGTACCAGTGAATGATTCTTCAATCGAAACGTCTGCGTGCGTAAACATTTGTTTCATCACTTCGTTGCTTTCCAGAAAAGTCTGCATATCTCCGTAAATGGATCCATAGGCGGCCCCCATGATTACAAATGCAATCAGCCAGCTGAAGATTGTTCCTTTGTTAATCTTGATAAACAGACCATGGACAGATAACAAGGATTTCTTTGCACTTGCCCGCCCCTCCCTTTCTGGAAGATAGCCAGCTCCCATATCGCGATTCCCTTCAAGGACAAACGCAATAAGTACTGCAACCATCGTGAAAACCAAAGCAAAAATAAGCGGCAGCCAATTATTTTCCGTAAAGGGATAGGTTAAATACGTCCACCCTAAAGGATTGAACATAGATAAATCAACATTAGAGGCATCTGTCCCCGCACGAACAATATATAGTAAACCTACAATGCCAAGTGCTGATCCTGTTGCAGCCGATGACGTTGGCATCATTTGCGCCATAACAAGGGCAATCCCAGCACCAATCACACCAGCCATTCCGACAGTTGCTCCGAACAAGAAGGAACCTTCCACAGAAATCGTATCGGCACCAAAGCTGATCATGACCCCGGCAATAAAAAGAGCCAACAAAATATTAATGAATATTGTCTCAGCAATTGCAGCAAGTGAATTTGCCTGACGACCAATTTGAAAGGAGCGCACAAGCTCTGCAAGACCCAGTTCTTCCTCTTTACGTGTATGACCAACGACATGTAAAATGGTAATGATCATCGCAAACAAACTGCAAAACAGCAGCATTTCATGTGCATACATCGCTCCCAAAGTGTAATCATTCGCAGCTTCGACTGGTGTAGGACCGACCATTGAAATCATAGCGGGATTTTGCAATGTTTCGTACATCCCTTGCAAGCCCTGACCCTTTGCTATTTCTTCAAAAGCGGTAACAAAGCCAGATGAAAACAAACCTAAACCTAAAATCCAGACAATCATTTTTTTCCAATCACGTTTCAGAAATTGCACGAACAAGGTATCCCATCTTGCAAATTTTTCCTTCATCACAGCTTCTCTCCTTTCAGACGTTTAGCCTTCATAATGACGCATGAACAAATCTTCAAGAGTTGGCGGTACAGCCTCAAATTTTATGACGCCTAGTTTGGTCGCCTCCGTTAAAATATCATTGATATGCTGATTATCAGCTGAGAATGTCGCCTGATTATCTTTTGGAGCGAAATCATGCACGCCTTCTATAGAGGCCATTGCAGTCACATCCCCTTCTGTTGCCAGGGTTACAGTCGAACGAGTCAAATGGCGCAGTTCATCAAGGGTACCTGTTTCCACAATTTCACCTTGCCGAATGATGACCACTTTATCTGCTAGGCGTTCGACTTCACTCAAAATATGGGAGGATAACAGAATGGATTTTCCTGATGCTTTGATCTTTTCAACTTCTTCCTGGAAGATAGCTTCCATCAATGGGTCCAGCCCAGAAGTTGGTTCATCGAAAATATATAAATCCGAATCCACAGACAATGCTGCAATCAAACCAACCTTTTGCCGATTTCCCTTCGAATAGCCTTTTGCCTTTTTCTTCGGATCCAATTCAAATCGCTCGATTAAATAATCACGTTTCTGTTTGTCACCGCCACCGTGTAATTTAATAAATAGATCAATGATTTCACCGCCTGTCAGGCTTCCCCACAGCGTGACATCCCCAGGAACATAAGAAATACGCTTATGAATTTCCAGGCTGTCTTTCCAAACGTCCTTCCCGAATATTTCCGCACGACCTGAATCCCGTTTAATAATCCCCAATAAAGCACGGATAGTAGTGGACTTCCCAGCCCCATTTGGACCAATAAACCCGACCACTTCTCCAGCCGCCACGGTAAATGTCACATCACGTAACGCCTGGAACTTACCAAATTTCTTTTGTAAACCTTGAACTTCGACAATATTTGTCATGACTTTAACACTCCTTCTTCGTTAGCTTCCTAACTTCCTAAACATCCTGTCCTTATTTGTAAAAGCTGCACTTTAAGATGTCAGAATAACGCTTCCATTCTTCCAGATAGAGTTCACCAAAATCACCGATATTTTCAAAAGAATCAATTTGCCTAAGCCCTTTCTCCCCAAATCCAAACATTGTCCAGTTCAGAATTTCAATTGCTTTTTCAATATCAAGCCCTTCGCGAAACTTGGAATAATCAATATTTTTGTATATTTTATCCGTCCCATGTTCATAGATAGGATCAACCTTTTGTTTGATCATCTTCCTGACTTCGGATGACTCCTCTTGCATGCAAGCAGCGAGAAAATCGAATATTTGTGGATACCTTTGATGAATGTACATCTTTTGCAATCCGACATCTTCAATCCTTTTAAATACATCCGTTTCATCTACATCGATGTGTTCCATAAATTGGTCAATGATCTGTACACTATAATCGATTAAATAGACATAAAGATCTTTCTTGCTATTAAAATAATGAAATAAGGAACCTTTAGAGATATTGGCATCTTTCACAATTTCGTTCGTTGACGCCTTTTCAAAACCACTAAGGACAAACTCTTTTATTGCTGCATTGATAATACGCTCTTGCTTAGCTGCAGGAATCGTATAAAACTTGGAGTAAATTGCCGCCATCTCCTTTCTGTTTCCGCGACATTGACCATATCGGTCAATATTAGTATATCGAAAATGACCAATATGGTCAATGCCAAAGTTAATATCGTATCAAACTGTACCTGGCCAGACTTATTTTAATGAAGCCCACAGCTAGAATACTTGGTTGTCACCAAGCCTTTCGGTGACAGCCTTAGTTGCACTAATGCAGATAAGAAAGTTTTATACTTTCTTATCTGCCAAAAAAAAGCGGATCAACCTTGCCATAGGACTAAGGTAATGACCGCTTCTTTCATATTTGATGCTATATAAAGTGCATGTACAGTTGATGAATAGAACCACTGCTCACAAGTACTGTTTGCTTCCTCTTTTTTAATAGCGCAGCGGATCCGCTGTTATCTGGTTTACTTTTTCTTTGAACGCTTCCACTGCTGCGGTGCAGGACGATTGACTGCCAGTCATTATTGCACCGGCAAAATTCGTTTCCGTCGGCGGAGAAAATAGCTGGCACACTTCTACTTCAGCCGCTTTTAATGCTGCATCTACCGCTACAGTTGCTTCTATTGGCGGAGCAATAAGATAAGCTAATGACTGTCCGGCTGTCACCCCATTTTCAGCTGCTAGGTAGGTGCCGCAATTAGAAATTGTCTGAGCAAACATTAGATGCTCATTGTTCCCCTGGATCTTTTCAAAATAAAATTTTGATTGAACGGACTGATAGATAGAATCAAGACCACTTTTTACTTCATCCGGACTTGCAGCAGCAATGATGCCAATAAACTCGCCGGATAACGGACCAGAAGCATAATCTGATCCACCGTAAAAACTGTGTGCATACACCACCTCAACATCGGTTGCTTTTGTTGCTTCATCCACTGCAGCATATCCGACGTCATCCAAAGTAAGTGTCACCATTCCGAGGCTATGCTGACGACTGGTCAGCTTATACTGTTTTCTAAATGCGTCACTGACATTCGGAATGACTTGCATCGCAACGATTTCAGCAAATACTTTATTTTCTTCCAATAGCATCATCTACCCTTCCTTTTGAATCAGCGTTACACCGCTTGCCTGATGTTTCAGCATCCGCTCGATCACGGTGCCGATATAAGCCCCAGCCTCAATTGGCGGGATGCCGCCCTGATGAATATTTGAAATGACCATTCGATCCGATTCAATCGTTCCATATCGTGGCTTATAGCATAAGTACGCACTTAATGATTCCGCTGATACAAGCCCCGGTCGTTCACCTATCAGATAAACCACTACTTCTGGCTCCAGCACTTCACCGACATCGTCCATTAAACCAACTCTGCCTTGATGCGCATAAAACGATGTTCCTACCTGAATATTCGAGTTATCCAATGACTGTTGCAAGGACAAATAGACATCCGCTAGATTGGCATTTACCGCACTTGCACTCAAACCATTGGATGCCATGATTTGCACCGTGGGCTGATGGACGCATTGTTGACGAATCTTTTCTTTTGAAGCATCAGAAAATCTTCTACCCAAGTCAGGCCTGCGGATATACATTTCTTTTTCTTCTACTTTCGTTTCCACTGTGAATAAATCCAACTTATCCAGCAACTCCTGCGACACTTCCCCGTAAACAGCATCAACGGCTGCTGCGTGATCATATCGGAATTGTAATAATGTCGATGTCCGCGGTCTCGGTCCAGCACGTCCGACCGCAACCCTTGCTGGAGTGTATTGCAAATAAGCCCCTTCTTCCATCAGCAGTCGGTCTTCACCAGCATCCGCTGGGACATGCAATGGCACTGGTTTTATCTCTGCATCCTGTCGCTGTTTTGTCGGATGAGTCTCTGTCTGTAACACCTCTTTTGCCCGAGCACCTTGTTGGTTTGCTCTTCCTTGATCGGCATCGAAGTGCTGCTGATTTGTCTCCGGCTGTTCTTTTTCTTCCTGTAATGCTTCTACCACCAATTTTGTGATTTCCTGAATCATATCTTTCTGCACGTAAGCCACCTCCTCATCCATCAAATATAGTTAAATCTCCTGCCCGCTTGCTCAAACGCCCATTTTCATAAATGCCCATTTTCTCCAACCATTCTAGATACAGAGGTGCAGGCGTTTTGCCTGATGTTGCAAGCAATGTCGCAATATCATGGTAGCTCATCGATTGGTAATTGAGCATTACATCATCTCCCATCGGAGCTGCAATAATAAAATTCACTCCAGCCGCATTCAACAGCACACCCAGATTTTCATTGTCATTCTGATCTGCTTTAATATGGTTCGTATAACAAATATCTACTCCCATCGGCAGACCGTGCATTTTCCCCATAAAATGATCCTCCAGCCCAGCACGGATTACCTGTTTGCTGTCATACAAATATTCAGGACCAATAAAACCGACAACTGTATTTACAATGAATGGGTTATAATGACGAGCAAACCCATAGTTGCGCGCTTCCAGTGTTACTTGATCAATGTCAAAGTGCGCTTCCGCCGACAATTCGGATCCTTGCCCAGTTTCAAAATACATCATATTCGGTCCGGTCGCAGTACCATATTCACGGGCAAGTTCATTTGCTTCCCCAATTAGTTCGGCCGATATACCGAAAGAACGGTTCGCTTTCTCCGTGCCTGCAATACTTTGAAAAATCATATCTGCCGGGGCACCCTGTTGCATTGCCCGCATCTGCGTCGTGACATGGGCAAGCACACTATTCTGTGATGGGATTTCCCATTTCTCCATAAAATCCTTTGAGGCATGCAATACTCTTTTCACACTCTCGACGGAATCATCCACCGGATTAATACCGATGACCGCATCTCCTGTGCCATAGGCGAGTCCTTCTTTTAAAGACGTCAAAATACCATCAATATCATCTGTCGGATGATTTGGCTGCAATCGTGATGACAGTGTGCCTTTATAACCGATTGAAAGATTGGATGTTGTAATGACTTCTATTTTATTGGCAGCATGCACAAGGTCCAAATTCGACATGATTTTCGTGACTGCTGCAATCATTTCCGATGTCAATCCTCTGCTAATACGCAACAGTTCTCTATTCCCTGCCTGACTGGAAAGAATATATTCCCTCAGTTCCGACACCGACCAGTTCTTCATGCTATCGTAGATCTTTTCATTGATATCCTGTTCAATGATACGTGACACTTCATCTT
>RWZD01000181.1_pt1 | contig 10684 bp, 12 predicted proteins | sample 2187771 | NCBI WGS metagenome assembly RWZD01 (sample SAMN10531866, study PRJNA481165) | viral metagenome | isolation source: viral particles purified by filtration and ultracentrifugation from about... | place: USA: Tennessee
ACCGCACAAGTTGCTTATGTATGCAATGTGATGACCCAGTATGGAGAAACAGAGAAGTATACGACCAAGGACCATGTAGATGCGATTTACCGGCATGTGGGCGAAGATACCATTGACACCGTGATTGTACATAATAAGCCAATTGATGATGTGATGCTGGCACAATATGAAAAAGAACTTGCAGAGCCTGTCACTTATGACCGAGAGGCATTGCTTGCTTCAGGTTTGCATGTGCTCGAGGAAGATATCATCGATGAAACTGGTGATATGATCCGACACGATACGTATAAGCTTGCCAGAATTCTCTATCAAATGGCATACAAACGAATGAAAAAGTGAATAAAGGATGAAAGCAAGATGTCATTTACGTCGGAAATAAAAAAGGAATTAATGAATACAGAAGCGGAGGATTGCTGCCTGCAGTCTGAATTGGCAGCGATGATCCGGATGAATGGGTTGCTCATCAACATGAATAATGAGATGTCTCTGGATATCCAAACCGAGAGCGCAGCGATTGCACGACGGATTTTCAGTTTGCTGAAACAGTTTTTTACCGGTCCAGTAGAATTAATTGTTCGGAAAAAAATGAAGCTAAAGAAAAACAATGTTTATATTGTAAGAGTGAATCAAATGGTGGAAGAGTTATTACAGACACTTGAAATGGAGTATGAGGAAGATGGTTTTGAACAAGCGAATCTTCAAGACTCTTTTGGGCATGAGGACTGTAAAAAAGCTTATTTGCGGGGGGCTTTTCTAGCGAGAGGATCCATCAACAATCCAGAAACGTCTTCTTATCATCTAGAGATTTTTAATTTGGATGCAGACCACAATCATGTTCTTTGCTCTTTGCTAAATGATTATGACCTTCGAGCAAGAGAATTGCAGCGCCGAAACGGGTTTATTATCTATATGAAGGAAGCAGAGAAAATTACTGAGTTCCTTGGGATTATCGGGGCGATGAACGGATTGTTTAAGTTTGAAGATGTGCGCATCGTACGTGATATGCGTAATTCAGTAAATCGGCTCGTCAACTGTGAAACAGCGAATATGAATAAAACGATTAGTGCATCTGTCCGGCAGATGGAGAGCATTAAATTAATTGATCAGACGGTCGGATTGGACGCCTTGCCGCCGAGGCTGCAGGAAATAGCGGAAACGAGATTGGCACATCCGGAAGTCACGTTAAAAGAGATTGGTGAACTGCTTCCATCCGGGAAACTATCGAAATCAGGCGTAAACCACCGTCTGAAAAAAATTGAAGCCTTTGCAGCTAGTATGGATGCCTAGTCTTTCCGGAGGTCGTACACAAACAATCATTACGTTCAGCATAGCCCAAGGCTAAGCAGGTTAGCGGAAGCAGCATGTCCTATTGATTGCACAATCGTTTTTCGCTTACCGAAATAGGTGACTTTCGCCAGTCTGTCACATTTTAAATATTGTAAAGTTTATTTTCCTTATTTAAAATGATATAATAGCGTTGATTTCATCGTTTGACACGGAAAGCAATTCTGTTTATGCATACAAATAGAAAACGTCAACAAGAAAATGAAAACCAAGGAGATGATGGATTTTGCTAGAACGTTCGATAGAGGTAACATTGGAATCAGGTTTACAGGCAAGGCCAGCAGCACAGTTCGTGCAGGAAGCGAATAAGTTTGCAGCGGATATTTTTTTGGAAAAGGAAGGAAAGCGCATTAATGCAAAAAGTATTATGGGGTTAATGACGCTTGCAATTGCTCAAGGTGAAACCATCATGATTATTGCTGATGGTGCAGATGAAGAAGAGGCGATGGAAGCACTGACAGCATTTGTTGTGACAAAAGCATCCTAAATCAACTTGTTTCTGAGGAACAAGTTGATCTTTAAAGTCAGACTTTTCACACAATGGCATGAGAGGCAGGGTCGTAAATGAATGGCTGATTATCAGTATTTTAAAGAGGCTTTACATGATATTGCCAAACCATGTGCTTTTATTCATTGGCATGCATTGGAAAAAAATATCGCTGACATTGCGAAACAGGCGGGGCGGAAAAAGATCCGGATAGCAAGTAAATCAATACGTAGTGTTCCAGTGCTGCAAAAAATACTGGCAACATCTGACGTCTTTCAAGGCATTATGTGTTATACAGCGGAAGAGGCATTGTTCTTATACGAAAATGGGTTGGATGATTTATTGATTGCATATCCGATCTGGCACGAGTCTTCCTTAAAGATGGTATGCAATGCTGTGAAAAAAGGTGCTGTTGTGACGTTGATGGTGGACTGCATGGAACATATTGAAAGACTGGAACAGATTGCACAGGAAGAAAATGGGTGGTTTCGCGTCTGCATAGATCTGGATTTGTCGATGAGTCTACCAGGCTTGCATTTCGGTGTACATCGGTCTCCGTTAAAGGCGGTGGAAGAAACAGTGGAGACAGCGAAACGCATTACAGTCTCCTCCTATTTGGAACTTGATGGACTAATGGGGTATGAAGCGCAAATTGCCGGGCTGACAGATAATGATCCGGCACAACGGGGAAAGGGTGCAGTTATTCGTCAATTAAAACGCCATTCAATGAAAGCGGTTGCAGAAAAGAGACAGATTGTAATTGAAAAAATGCAGGAGGAGGACATCTCGCTTCGTTTTGTAAATGGGGGCGGAACCGGTAGCTTGCAGCATACAGCAAAGGAAGCAGTAGTAACAGAAATAACCGTGGGTTCTGGTTTTTTAAATTCGCATCTGTTTGATAAATACAAAGATTTTCAATATGAAGCGGCTGCAGGATTTGCTATTGAAATTACTCGGAAACCGTCACCTCAAATGTATACCTGTTTTGGCGGTGGATACGTCGCATCAGGCGCTATGAATAAAGATAAGCTACCAGAAGTGTTTTTGCCGACAGGAGCTGCTTTGACAGCGAATGAAGGAGTAGGAGAAGTGCAGACCCCAGTCAAATACAATGGAGAACTGCCACTGGATCTCGGTGATCCGATTTTTTTTCGGCACAGTAAAGCCGGAGAATTATGTGAGCGCTTTCATATGCTGTATGTTATTAAGGATGGAAAAATAATCGATACGTATCTGACATATCGGGGGGAAGGGAAATGCTTTCTGTAAAAGGAGCGTTATGGCATAACTGGTCAAAATCAGTCTATTGCCGAGCGGCTACATATGCAGAGCCACGTACATTGGAGGAACTGGCGAAGATAGTCCGGAATGGGATGCAAAACGGGAAGTCAATTAGGGTAGTAGGTGCAGGTCATTCTTTTACCCCGCTTGTTGCAACAAGTGATCTGCTCGTTTCGATACGTCATTTGACGGGCATTGCAGCAATCAATCATAAGCAACATCTGGTAACCGCCTGGGCTGGAACAGATTTAAAAACACTTGGTGAACAACTGGCGAAGTTAGGATATGCCATGCAGAATCTAGGTGATATTAATGCGCAAACAATCGCTGGTGCCATTAGTACAGGAACACATGGGACAGGTGTCAATTTCGGGAATATCCCGACACAGGTGGCAGGATTGACGATTCTGCAAGCGGATGGGAGTCTTCTGGAAATAAATGAAACAGAAAACAAAGCATTCCTGCAGGCAGCGAGAATATCTCTCGGTATGTTTGGTATCATTGTTAAAGTGACATTAAAAGTGGTGCCTGCATATCCATTAATTGCGCAAAGCTACCGTTTGTCATTGATGGATTGCCTACAGCAACTTGATCAATTGAAAAAAATACATCGGAATTTTGAATTTTACTGGTTCCCATACACACAAACCGTACAGGTGAAAACGATGGATTTATATGATAAACAGTCGTTCGAGAAACAAAAGCGAAACATGAACATGCTTAAAAAAGTCGTCATTGAGAATGGATTGTTCTGGGCTATGTCGGAAGTGAGCAGGATGGTGCCGCGTAGTGCCAGAATGGTTAGTACTTTATCAGCGATTGGAGTGCCGGTGGGATCGGAAATCAATGCCAGTCATGTATTATATGCGACACCAAGGCTCGTAAAATTTCATGAAATGGAATATAGTGTGCCGGAAGATATGCTGCCGGAAATTTTGCGGGAGATGGACCGTACGATTCAACGAAAAAGATTTTCTGTTCACTTCCCAATTGAATGCAGGTACGTGAGGGAGGACGATATTTGGCTAAGTCCATCCTATCATCGAAAATCAGCTTATATTGCCGTACATATGTATAAAGGGATGGATTTTACTGATTATTTTCATGCGATGGAAGCTATCTTCAGGTATTATGATGGCCGGCCACATTGGGGGAAAATGCATACGATGACATATGAGGGACTGGAAGCTGTTTATCCGAAGCTTTCGGAGTTTCTGTCGCTTCGCAGTCAGCTGGATGAACACCAAGTCTTTTCCAATGCTTACCTGAAAGATTTATTTTGTTTCTGATTTGATTAGTAACATTCGTCGTTGAGGAGAGGATGTATCATAACAAAAGCTCCACACAGCAGGATAGCTGTATGGAGCTTTTAACATCGATTAAAGAGATCCTCCCAAAAATTAGATAGAATCCGAGGATTCTAGGTGGGGGATAACCGGCTATAAAAGCCCGAATGGTTTTCCTAACAAACAGCAGGAATGAAAATCACCGCTGCTTGTAGTTTCACTTTAAGCCTGCTCTTTATTTTCGAGTACTTTGTCAATTAGTCCGTATTCAACGGCACGATCTGCAGACATGAAGTTATCACGGTCTGTATCTGCCTGAACAACATCGAGGGGCTGCCCGGTACGATCGGATAAAATCTGGTTTAACTTTTCACGCATTTCGATGATACGTCTCGCATGAATTTCAATATCGGATGCCTGTCCTTGAGTGCCGCCTAAAGGCTGGTGAATCATCACTTCACTGTTCGGCAATGCATAACGTTTCCCTTTTGTTCCGGCAGCAAGCAAGAAAGCCCCCATTGAAGCAGCCATGCCTGTACAGATAGTGGATACGTCCGATTTGATAAACTGCATCGTGTCATAAATCGCCATTCCTGCTGTGATAGAGCCGCCCGGCGAGTTAATATAGATGGAAATATCTTTATTGGAATCTTCAGCTTCTAGAAAAAGCAGTTGAGCGACAATTGAGTTGGCGACATTATCATCGATAGCAGTTCCCAGCATGATGATACGGTCTTTCAGTAAGCGGGAATAAATGTCATAGGCGCGTTCACCGCGATTAGTTTGTTCGATAACTGTTGGTACAAAAACCATGTTTAACATCCTCCTTATACTTCCCATTCTTAACTTCCATATCTATATCTTATCGCTATGGTCAACAAAGGTCAAACGATACGTTTTCCTATTTGACCTTGAAAAAGACTTAGGCAGGAAGCCAGATTATCCAGTATCAATATTTATACGGATATGAAAAGTATAGCCTAAATATACGTAAAAATAAACCGTCTGTATCGATTTGACCAGTTCCTTTTCTTGAATCATATAATCAAGCGTCAAAAGGCTGGCACCGAAAACGAGGAGAGTATAAAGAAGAAGCATGTTTGATATTTAAAAAAAGTCGAAAAAACAGGGTCCAGCATAATCGCTGAACCCTATGAGACACATCGTTTTGTTGCTAGCGCGCCCGAGAGGACTCGAACCCCTGGCTCTTGGTACCGGAAACCAATGCTCTATCCACCTGAGCTACGGGCGCATATTCAATTAATCACACAAAAGATATTATACAATTTTAAAAACAAGATTACAAGTATTTATCCTTTTCATGCTGTAGCAGGGAAAAGTTCCTGCTACAACATAAAAAAGTAAAGCAGATAGTTGCATTATTTGTTGATATCGATATAGACCCTATCCAATACCACATACTGTCCATCCTCTAAGGTCACGTAGGCATTGGTTTTAACTGATTCATATAATACTTCTTCATCGTAGTCATCATTTGGACTTTTGGAAACGATAACTCTGCCACTGTCAGTGTTTTTCTCATCCCCGTCAAACAGCACTTTATATTCGCCGGCAGGGATATCTTGACCGACCTTGTAGGAACCATTTCTGTAAATGCCGTCTTCCGGTTTTAATGGTGGTACTGCGTCCGCCGGATACATTTCCGTATCGTCAAGTTTAACATAATTTCCTTTTTTAATTGCTACATAACGATGGTGGTTTTCTGGAATCGTATCAATGACAATCATGCTCTCAGGATCTTCACTATTGTCTTTGGTGACTCTTATGCTACCGTACTCTCCACCGAAAACAACATATTCTCCAGCAGGAATGTCATCTCCTACTTTATAATTCCCTGTTTCTACTTTATCCTTTCCATCTAGTTTTAAAGACAAAGCAACTTCTTTTTCCTCAAACGCTTCCATGTCATTCATTAATTCATCGAACTCTTCGTCGAAATCCTCATCAGTTGTGAGTGACTCCTCCTCATACAGCTCATCCGGATAATCATCCTCATAAATATTCTCATCGATTGTATTTGCCCAGTTTAGAAATGAGACAGATCCGCTGATAACAGAGGCGACTAATGAGAACAAGAGAATTCCGCCAGAGATAGATAAGCCGATGACTGCATGTTTTTTCTTCATGAAAAATAAGATAAGAAATACAACAGTGGAAATGCCAGATAAAAACAATAAGATTAAAAATAAAAGCAAAAGCATTTTTATTATTCCTCCCAATCTGCAAAAGGTTTCATTGTCAAAGCTTATGTTAGAACAAATAAAAAGAGGAAGAGAAGCGACTACTTCTTTTCCTCCGCTGATTAATTACTCTTCGACTGCCAAGGTCGGTTCTTCATTCAGTGGCGGCTTCCGTACGAGTGCCATAATACCGGCAATCAAGAATAGTAAAGAAATTAATACTCCGGTGAAAAACGTTCCAACGAGTACAATAATTGCTGCAATAATCAGAATAATACCAGCAGCTTTAGGTTTTTTATTTCCTTTAAGGAAGATAAGAGCAATAATTCCTGCAATTAGACCAAGTACGCAAATAATTACTGAAAACCACCCAAAACCGGCAATCACATTCAATACTGTATCTGCTTCACCGCTATCATATGTATAGCCTTCTTGAATTGCCCCTTCATTATAACCTTCTTCAAAACCTTCGCGGAACACGTCTGTGTGTACGAGCGATGTCACAATAGCTGTTCCAATAGCTCCCAACAAACTGAAAATTGTTCCGATAACAGTCAATACTATTTCGCCTGTTCTCTTCAAAATATCCCCTCCATCTGCCTAAATTTCACTTGCTGTCTGGTAAACAGACACATTTTAAAAACAATAAAAGTGCAAGTATGATTGAATAAGTATAGTGTACCAATTATTTTTGAAAAAAACATCCGACGAAATGACCAAAAATGGCATGAAAAAGTACTGGAATCATCGGTAAAACGGGATATAGGAATTTAGTTCTTGTGATATAGACTCAGATGGTAAATGAAAAGAAGGAGGGGAGAGGCATACCATTTTCAGGAAGTATCCGTTTTTTACTCCAATCAAAAATCCGGTGAACAATTTGTCACCGGATCCTCTTTTCTCTCTTCATATTTTATTTTTCCTGTTTTTGCAATTGTTGTATATCCTCGGTGATTTGTTCCACTTCTTCTGCGTCGTCTCCCTTATAGCTATGAACAATCACACCATCAGGATTTACGATGAAAAAGCGAACCCCGTGCGTTACTTGGTCATCACCTTCAGGAGGTGGCTGCAGAGGACTTTTGAAAGACTCCATGGATAAAGTTTCGATGTCTTCAAATTCATAACCAGTTAGAAAAGTCCAATTGGAATAATCAACGCTGTGAAGTTCTCCATATTCTTTTAGCACATCTGGTGTATCGTTTTCAGGATCAACAGAAAAGGAAACAAGTTGTACATTATCCACATCTGCTTCTGCCAGATCTTTTTGTAAGCTTACTTTATTTCGGGTCATTGGCGGGCATACCGTTGTACAATTTGTAAAAATGAAATCGGCAATCCACCATTCTCCGAGCAAATCATCATTTGTGAGGGTTTCACCATCTTGTGTCGTTGCGGAAAAGTCACCGATATCTGAAGACATCGTCGTCTCGACTTCCTCTTCCCCACAGGCAGCAAGCAAAAGGATGCCAGCCAAGATAGAAAGTTGTAAGATTCGCTTCATGTTTTTCCCCTTTCATTCGCAAATATAATATTGTCCCATCTGTAAGCATATCATATAATTTACTGGGAAGAAGTGAAAAAGTATGACAAGCAAGCAACATATTTGTGAAAAGTTTTTTATTTTTCTAGCTTGTCCAATCTCTACCTTTTTTAAAAAGAATAGTTGGATAAATGCGAAATAACGGAGGATTATCATGCTTAAAAAGAAGAAATTCCGAGCAGTCTTTGAGATTTATTCGGACTTTTCTTTAATGGACATTTGAAAAAATTCCAGTTACTATATGTAGAGTATAAACTTTTATGTGATAAAGGAAGAGATGGTATGTTAAAAGCGATTATGTTTGATTTAGACGATACAATATTATGGGATCATAAGAGTGTTCAGGAGGCGTTTCGGGCCACTTGTCAAAGAGCAGTAGAGAAATATAATATCGACGCAGATGATTTAGAAGAACGTGTTCGATTTCATGCCAATAAACTATATCCTACTTACGATATCTATGAATTTGTCAGCAATATCGGTATCGGGACTTTTGAAGGCATGTGGGGCGATTTCCGTGATGAAGGGGAGAAGTTTAAACAATTGCGGGAAACGGTACCAGGCTTTCGGAAAGAAGCATGGGCTCGCGGACTGAAAGATCTCGATGTGGAAGATGAAGCATTGGCAGCTTCTTTAGCGGAAATTTTTCCAGAGGAACGGAAAAAACATATTTACTTATACGATGAAACAATCGATGTACTTGAAGCGTTACAAGGCAAGTACCAGCTGCTCATGCTGACGAATGGTTCGCCGGATCTGCAGCAAACAAAATTATCCTTGTCGCCGGAGTTAGCACCTTATTTTGATCATATTGTAATCTCAGGTGAATTTGGTGCGGGAAAACCAAGCGTGGAAATTTTTAATTATGCGCTAAGTTTACTGGAAGTGGAAAAAGATGAAGTACTTATGGTAGGGGATAATCCGCTGACCGATATTCTTGGTGCTTCACGAGTTGGAATCGATTCAGCATGGATCAATCACGGAACACGTGAAGAGGCGGATGTTACACCAACTTATGAGGTGGAACGGCTGCGGGAAGTGCTGTCGATTGTCAAATCACTCAGTAAATAAATAACAAAGAAAAGATAAAGTCATTGTGGATGATTTTATCTTTTTCTTATACATAAGAGTCTATATACATAAAGGAGCAAGCAATATGGGCTGGATATACGTTTTTTTCGCAGCAATCGTTGAAGTTTTTTGGGTGCTTGGTCTAAAATATTCAGACAGTCTGCTGATGTGGACAGGTACGGTTATTATCATCGTACTCAGTTTTTATCTGGTTTTAAAAGCATGTAATTTGCTTCCTCCAGGCACGGTTTATGCTGTCTTTACAGGTCTTGGGGCCGCAGCAATTGCCATTGTTGATTTTACATTTCTTGGTGAATCCTTTACTTTTGCAAAAGGAGCATGTATCAGCTTGATTATAGCAGGTGTCATTGGAATTCAGCTGTCCTCTGCGGAGAATGAAAGCAAGGGGGAGCGTTGATATGGCTTGGTTTTATCTTGTCATTGCGAGCTTTGGTGAGATATTCGGTGTACTTAGCATTCACTTATATTTACAAACGAAAAAAATGGTATGGATGTGTGTCCTCATCTGCTCCTTTGCTTTCGGCTTCTTTTTTCTGTCCATCGCTGTTGAGGTTATTCCGTTGGGGACCGCCTATGCAATTTGGTCAGGACTTGGTGCCACAGGAGCGGTGTTGATAGGTATCTTTTTTTTCAAAGAGTCCTCCAGTTGGATTCGCATTCTTTGCTTATTCTCTATTATTACAGGAGCAGTAGGATTGAAATTGTTTGGCGGCGTGTAAAAACGGAAGTGCTTGTATTTTCCCAATCCAATGAAATGGGGGAGAGAACAAGAACTATCCTTTCTAAGATGCTTGTACTGAAATAGAACACCAGCAAAAAAACGCTCTCTGCTTAAAGATGCAGAGAGCGTTTTCCTATTCATATAGTTCCCAGGCAAGACGGATAGAGCTGATAATATACTCTGCCACTTCTTCCGGATTATAGGAGTCTGTTAACAATTTCGAATTATGTGCTTTATATGTACGTTTCCGATCATGAAATAAAGCTTCGATGTCTTGTAATGTTTTATCCTGTAAGACTGGACGACTATCGACTAGCATATGTAATCTGTCTTTCCATGATTCCCAGGAAATATCGAGATAAAAAACAATACTGTGATCCAAACATGCTTCCCGGATTTCATCCTGGAGAAAGGCTCCGCCACCTAGAGAGATGACTTTTAAAGGTTGCCGACAATAATGGAAAACATATTCTTTCTCCTTATTTCGGAAAGTATCTTCTCCGTGCTCACGGAAAATATCCGTAGCCGGCATGCCGAATTCTTGTTCAATCACTTCATCGATATCGATGAAGTCACGATACAGTTTTTTCGCGACAATTTGGGCAACAGTTGTTTTGCCTACTCCCATAAATCCGATAAAAACGAGGCTTTTTTCTCGTATATTATTTACTTTGTTCATTTGTTTGACACCCTTCTACTTTTAAAGGGAGGTTTTTTTCCTGCCACTCT